>OJQK01000656.1_pt1 | contig 14099 bp, 7 predicted proteins | sample 1598741 | NCBI WGS metagenome assembly OJQK01 (sample SAMN03922511, study PRJEB24848) | human gut metagenome | isolation source: stool sample | host: Homo sapiens | place: Germany | collected 2010-02 | reverse complement strand
ATGCAGCTGTCCATGCAGATGCGCCCCACAATCGGAGCCGGCCTGCCGTTCACGAGCACGCTCCAGTTTCCGCATCCGAGCCGGCGGTCAAGTCCGTCCGCATACCCTATCGGAATGGTTGCCAGCCGCGAATCGCGCGCGAGCTTTCCGCTGCGGCCATACCCCACCGTCTCCGACTGCGCCAGTTCCTTCACCTGCACGATGCGCGTCAGCAGCCGGCTCACCGGACGCAGCGCCTCCCCCTCCGTACAACTGACGCCATAGAGTCCGATACCGAGACGGCACATGTCGAACCGCGCCTCCGGGAAACGCTCCATGCCCGCCGTATTCAGGATGTGCATCAGGGGACGGTAACCCAGACCGTCGGCAAGCGCCTGCACCGTCCGCCGGAAATAGTCTATCTGCGAACGGGTGAAGCCGTCCTCTTCGGGCATGTCGGCCGCCGCCAGATGGGAAAATACCGACCTTGCGGCTACGGCACCCGCTTCGCGCCGCAGAAGGGCGGCCAGCTCTGGCATATCCTCCATCCGGAATCCGAGGCGGTGCATCCCGGTGTCTATCTTGATGTGTACGGGCCAGGAGGTCTCCCCGGCATCCCGCACGGCCGCGATGAAACGCTCCAGCGACCGGAAATTGTATATCTCCGGTTCGAGACGGTTGGCTACCATCAGCGCAAAACTGTCCGAATCGGCATTCAGCACCACTATCGGCATGGCGATACCCTTCTCACGCAGCGTCACCCCTTCGTCGGCGAAAGCCACCGCAAGGTAGTTCACCCCCTGTTTGTCGAGCATGTCCGCCACTTCGAAATTTCCGTTGCCGTAACACGACGCTTTCACCATGGCCATCATCTTCACCCCGTCGCCCACCAGCGCACGGTAGTGATTGAGGTTGTGCCTCATGGCGTCGAGGTCCACCTCCAGCACAGTCGTATGGCTGCGGCGGTCGAGTTGATGCAGGATGCGGATGACCCCCGTGTCGGAGTTGCCGCGCAGCAGGATGGCCCGGCCCGCTATGCTGTCCTGCGTACAGTGACGGATAAACTCCTCCGCCGTGCGGTAGAACTCACTCCCCGCACCGAACGCGTCGCGGCACGCCGAAATACGTTCGCCGACGCCGACGAACCGTCCGATACCGGCACTCCTGACCATGGCACCCACTTTGCCGTAAAGTTCCCAGTCGGGCATGGGGCTGAAGGGAATGTCCGACATAATAAGTACCTTCTCGCGGCTGCCGGCCACTCCGGTCAAATAGTCGAGCGCCATCGGCAGCGAATTGGCGTCGGTATTGTTCATGTCTGTCACGATGATGGAACCGGCGATTCCCTCCCGCATGCCGAGCCGCACGGCCACGGGCTGCAGCTCGGAAAGCTTCGGAACGACCGTCGCGGGCGGCACCCCCACCGCATCGTAAAAAGCGGTCACGAGCGCCTTGTTGCGGCGGGCCACCCCGTCTTCCCCCTCCTCGGGAAGCAGACATTCGTAAGGCAGGGCATCGCGCAGCTCCGCTTCGGGTGCTTTCGCCCGCAGTGCCTCCTCTATCAGCGGCTCGCCGCCGCAGTAGACGATGCTGCGGCATGTCGCGAAAAGCTGAGCCTTCTCCCGCATCTTCTGACGGTCGGACTGGAAATTCTCGCCGTGCTCCGGACCGAGATGGGTAAACACCCCTACGTCGGGCCGGATAATGGCCGCCAGCCGGTCCATCTCTCCCGGACGCGATATGCCCGCCTCGATGAGGGCGATGTCCTCGTTTCCGGTCATCATCAATATCGAAAGCGGCACGCCGAGCTGGGAATTGTAGCTGCGCGGACTGCGGAAAAGCGACACTCCCTCCGGGGCGGCCTGCGCTATCCACTCCTTCACGGTGGTCTTCCCGCTGGAACCGGTGATACCGACTACCGTTCCGCTGAACGACAGTCTGTAATGAGCCGCCAGGGCCTGCAGTCCGGCCAGCGACTTGTTCACACGCACGAATCCTGCACCCGGCCAGGCCGAAGCGTCCACCTCGCGCTCCACCATGAAACCGCGCACTCCCCGGCGGTACAGTTCGCCGATGTGGTCATGGCCGTCGTGGTTGCGGCCCCGTATCGCCACGAAGAGCGCGGCTCCATCCCTGGCAACACTCCGACGGCTGTCGGCCATCACGCTGCGGACGGTGACATCCTCGCCGCAGAACGTGCCTCCGCATATCGCGGCTATCTCGCTTACAGAATACTCCATCACTTACATTATTCTTTTCTACTTCCCGGACCGAAATCGCTGCCAAAAATTTTTTCCGTACAATTTTCGCACCGGAAAACCGCATCCGCCCCCGCCACATTCGCACGCACGGCGGCAACTGCCGACAGGGAGAAGGTGCGCCGCGACCCGTCTTGCGCGGATGCCGCTAAAATAGCACTTTTTGACGCGCCTTATCCCCTGCTGCGCTATTTTATTTCGCCCGCACGGGGACTACTGCCGGAACCGCACCACCGTAATACCCGCGCCTCCGCGGTCGGCATGGTCGTCCGTAGCGGAAGCCACCTCGCTCACACCGCGCAGATAACGCCGTATCTCCTCCTTGAGCGCCCCGGTACCCTTGCCGTGCAGGATGCTCACCTCCGCCACACCCACCATCAGGGCATCGTCGATGAAATCCTCCACCCGTTCGAGCGCCTCGGCGGCACGCATACCCCGCACGTCGATGTTGTCCTTGAAATTGAGGCGGCGCGACGCGATATCCACACTGACCACCGTACGTGCCCGCTCCGGCCTCACCTGCCGCTTATACTCCGAATTGGAGATGGTCTCCAACCGGTCGAGCGCCACCGTAGTCAATAACTGTCCGAAAGCCACCGTCGCCTTTTTTCCCTTGATTTCCGTCACCTCGCCGGCACCCTCCTGGCCCTTGATGCGCACCTTCCCGCCCACTTTTACTTCGAGCGTCTCCGGTTCCGCAGCCGGCTCCCGGGTCACCTCACCCTGCCGGGCCTTGCGTTCGCGGCGCTGTTGCTGGCGACGTTCCACCTTCTCCATTTCGCGGTCTATGCGAGCCTGTTCCTCCGGTGTCACCGCACGTTCCTCGACCTCCCGTTCCCGGAACTCGTCGAGCTCACGGCGGGCGAAGCGCGTCATCTCCTTCTCCGCCTGGGATTCCCTTATCACACGGATAGTATTCTCAATCTGCTTGTTGGCCTCGGCAACGAGGGCACGGGCCTCCTCCCGGGCTTCATGCAGGATACGGTTCCGCTCCTGCTTGATATCGGCAAGCTGACGTGCATAGGTCTGTTCCAGTTCCTCCACCTTTCGGTCCGTGATGCGTATCCGGTCGCGTTTCTGTTCCCAGTAGCGCCGGTCGCGAGCAATGTCGCGCAACTGCTTTTCCAGATTGATGTGGTCGCTGCCGGCCTTTCGGGAAGCCGCATCGATTATCTGCGCCGGCAGCCCTATCTTGCGGGCTATCTCCACGGCGAACGAACTTCCCGGCTCTCCCATCTGCAGACGGAACAGCGGACGGATGTTCTGTACGTCGAACATCATCGCTCCGTTTTCCACCCCTTCATGGCTGCCGGCGAAATACTTGATATTGGAGTAGTGGGTGGTGATGACACCATAGGTTCCCGTCTCCACAAAACGTTCGAGAATCGCTTCGGCTATCGCCCCACCTATCACCGGCTCCGTACCCGAACCGAATTCGTCGATAAGAACGAGCGACCCGGAACCTGCCCCGGCCAGCATATGCTTCATGTTGAGCAGATGCGAAGAGTAGGTACTCAGGTCGTTGTCGATGGACTGTTCGTCACCGATGTCGATGAATATGCCGTCGAATACCGGAAATTCGGAATTTTCGAGTACAGGCACCGGAAAACCGCACTGGAACATGTATTGCAGCAACCCCACGGTCTTGAGACATACCGACTTGCCTCCGGCATTAGGACCCGAAATGACGAGCATGCGGCGTCCGCGGTCGAGCTTCAGGTCGAGGGGTACCACCTGTTTCCCCTCGCGCGCCAGCGTCTGCCGCAGCAGCGGATGGCGTGCCGAGCGCAGCCACAGCGTTCCCTCTTCTGAAAGAACCGGCTTCACGCATTCGTTCTCCGCAGCCCAGCGGGCCTTCGCACGTATCATGTCCATGCAGGCGAGGTACTCCCCGGCCCGGGCGATACCCGGCGCATCGGGCCGGATACGGTCGGTAAAAGCCGTCAGTATCCGCACCACTTCGCGGCGTTCGGCATACTCCAGCTCCTTCAGTTCGTTGTTAATCTCGACTATCTCTACCGGTTCGATATAAAAGGTCTTGCCCGTGGCCGATTCATCGTGTATGAAACCGTTGATTTTCCGTTTGTTGGCTGCCGACACAGGAATGACGGCCCGACCGTCGCGTATCGATACGGCGGCATCGGCATCGGCATAGCCGTCCTTTTGCGCCTTGGAAAGAATGGCCTGCAACCGCTTCGACACCTGCCCCTCCCGGTCACGGATGGTACGGCGGATGGTGTACAGTTCCGGCGAAGCGCTGTCCTTTATCTTGCCGTAACGGTCGAGGATGGTATCGATATGACCGGTTATCTCCGGAAAGCTTTCGACCCCCTGCGCAAGACCGCGCAGTACCGGATAGCGCCCCTCCTCTTTCGCCGCGAGGAATACCGTTATTTCGTTCACCGCACCGAGTCCCGCCCGCAGGGCTATCATATCCTCGATATCCAGAAAGGTGCCTGCCACCTCTATTTTCCGGGCGACAGGACCTATGTCGGTGTACTCCTGCAGCGGAAACCCCGACTCCAGCATCAATATCTCCTGCAGTTCGCTGCAAAGCGACAGCCGGTGCGCTATCTCTCCGGCCGACGCCGAAAACCCTTCGCCGTCGAGCAGGGCACGACCGCCATCGGTCGTGCATTTGCCGCGCACCTGGGCCCTTATGCGGTCGAAACCGGTTTTGTTCTCGTAATCTGACGGATATACCATATTTATCATCCATTATCTTCTATCCACGGCCGCCCGAACGACGACAGACCCGCAGTGCAGCGCCTCGCCGCAGACACGGTGTACACTTCCACCGCACCCCGTCCGGAAAGGAACAGGGAACGGCGCAGTTCCACGGCCCCGGCAGGCGGCGCTATTTGTTCTTGCCGCCCCCGAACAGGGAGAAATGCACGTAACGTTTCGGATTGTTCTGAAGGTCTTCGAGCAGCGAGGAGAGGTTTTCGCTCGCCTCGGCGAGCGAATCGTACAGCGCCCGGTCGTTCATCAGCAGACCGATGCTGCCCTCCGTAGAATTGACCGCCGCCAGGGTAGCGGTCAATTCGTCTATCGCACCGTTCAGTTTGGCGACCGTCTGCGACAGGTCGGCTTCGGCAAGCGCTCCGCTGACGTTTTCGATATTGGCCATGGTATTGTCAATCCGTTCCGAATTGGCCGCCAACGCTCCCGTGACCTCGTTGATGTCGTCGATGATGCTCCTTATCTCCTCGCCCTTGGCGCCGAAAGCCTCTGCTCCCCTGCGCAGACCTTCGAGCGTACCCGCTATCGAACCGCTGTTATCGACGAGTATCGAGTTGAGGCTCGTCAGCGTAAGGTCTAGGGAACTGATGAGCTGGTCGAGCTTCTGTTTGAAGTAGTCGAGCTCGGAACCGGCCAGCTCCAGAAAGCTCGTTTCGCTCTCCGACCGTATGGTCGCACCGTCGGGAAGCGCATTGGGCGAATCGCCCAACTCGATTTCGAGGGCCTTTCCCCCCATGATACCGTTGGTAAAGAGGCGGACGACCGAATTGTCCGGTACGCGGTAAGCCGACTTCACGTCGAACTTCACCTCCACGGTATTGTTCAGGTCGGGACGGAATTTGATGCCCGTGACCGCACCGACACGAATGCCCTGCACGATGATGGGCGAGGACATCTGAATGCCGCTCACATTGTCGTAATAGGCGTAGTACGTCATGTTCCGGTTGAACAAATCCCTCCCCTTCAGAAAGTTTATCCCCCAATAGAGCAACGCGAGTATGGCTACCGTGAATATTCCTATCTTAACCTCTTTTCTCATCTTCATAACCGTAAACTTATTTAAACACACGCCCGACGGGCGCCCTCTCCGTCACCTGAACGTACGGGGCGAAATCCTATTGTCCCGTTTTACGCCGTGCGGTCTTTACATCTATCCGTTTATCGCCCTCATAGGCCACGACGAAAGCGTCGGGAAACTCCTTCCGGGCCTCGGACTGTATCTTCACGATGGCATCGTAATCCCGCACCCCGCCCACGAGGTAACGGTATCCGCGTCCGGGTTCTCGCTTCTCCGTCACCCGGTTACGGTACGATTTGAACACCTTGTCATTCAGCGGTTTTCTACTTCCAAGAAACCCTATCTGCACATAATAAAGTACACCGTCGTAAGGTTCCTGCCCGACGAGACGGGTGTCCGGTTCCTCCTTTTCCTGCAACTCCGGTGCCGGAGTCCTGCCGCTCCCTTTCCGGACGGGCTCCGTCTCGGCCTCGCGCAGCATGACGACATTGGCCCGGCCCTCCACCTTGCTCTTATATTCGCTGAAGGCGTTGAACAACGCCCGCGCCGCCTCGCTCTGCCCCTTGCCGGAAGTGACATAGCTGCGGTCGGTCTGATTGGAAAGGAAACCCACCTCGGTCAGCACGCTGGGCATGGAGGTACGCCAGAGCACGAGGAAAGGCTCCTGGGTCGTCCCCCGGTCGGGCATGGGCAAGTCGGCCTTGAAATGTTTCTGGATGATTTCGGCGAACATCATGCTCTGGTCCTTGTAGGCGTATTGCATCAGGGAGAACATGATATAACTCGCCGGGTCGCCCGGATTGTACCCCTCGTACTTGGTCGTATAGTCGTCCTCGTAGATGATGATGTCGTTCTCGCGCATAGCCACCTCCAGGTTCTTGCCGTCCTTGTCCATACCCATGACATGGGTGGAGGTTCCCCGCGCATTCTGATTCGTCGCCGCATTGATATGGATGGAGATGAAGAGGTCGGCATTGGCACGGTTGGCGATTTTTCCCCTCTCGGCAAGTTCCACATACTTATCGGTGGAACGCGTATAGATAACCTCCACGTCCGGATAGTTTTTCCGAATAAGCTCTCCCAGCTTCTTGGCTATGCCGAGGGTCACATCCTTCTCGTAATAGTTTCTGTACACGCATCCGGGGTCCTTCCCCCCATGCCCCGGGTCGAGCACCACCTTGCACACCTTTCCCCTCTCGGCGGGCTGCGCGTTTTGTGCACCCGATTCCCAACAGGTACACAACATAAAGAGGGAGGCTGCCGTTATGAGTAGAAAATTGCGGGGCGTAACCTTCATGCTTTCCGTATTTTTTGCTGCCGTAATCCCTCCGCACTTTATTGGCTGCGGATGCGATAAACTGCTTTTTTTTACCTATTTTTGTTGGCGAAAAACCCGCCCCGGAAGGGTTCCCGTGGCGTTTTTGCCGACTTTGTCGGCAAAGTTAACCATTTTTAACGGAATTTGGTCAAACGAGCGTTAAAATATGCCGCCGCGCTGCTGGCCGCGTCGCTGGCAATACAGATGGTGTTCGGTGCAGGACTGCGCAGCGGTTCGCATGCGCCGCGTTTCGGCATCCTCGGAACCCTCCGCGATTCGCTTCCCGACTCCATCCCCTCCCCCGCAGCGCTTCCGCCGCAGGGCGATGCCTCCTCTCCGGTGCCGCCGGCAGGGCAGGATACCGAAACGGAGAGGGATTCGGTACGGCCGACTGCACCGCAAACTCTCCGCCAGCTCGGGACGGTACGCCAACAGCCGTTGCCGGAGAACTACACCGCCCTCGACTCCATGGTCCTCTTCCCGGACTACATCCCGCCCGAAGAGCGCGGACCGCAGGACACGGCCCGGCACGACTCGGTACGGGTCAACAATTTTCTCGACGACGTGATAAGCGGCAAGAACAAGGACTCGCTCGTGTACCGTCCGAAAGAGAAGCTCGTTTACATCTATAACAGCGGCGACGTGACTTACGGCAACATGAACATGCAGGCCGATTTCATGCGCGTAGAACTGGATACCAAACAGATGTATGCCACCGGCGTCAGCGACACCCTCGGCAACAGGACACGGCCCGTATTCGTGGAGGGCGGCTCCACGTTTACGATGGACACCATCCTCTACAACTTCAAATCGGGCAAGGCGAAAATCAAGGGCGTGGCGACGCAGGAGGGCGAAGGCTTTCTGCTGGGCGACGACGTGAAGAAGATGCCGGACAACTCCATCAACATCAGCTCCGGCAAATATACGACCTGCGACCAGACCGACCATCCGCACTTCTACCTCGGTCTCACCAAGGCGAAGGTCATCCCGCAGAAGAAAGTCATCATCGGTCCGGCCTACCTCGTCATGGAGGACGTACCGCTGCCCATTGCCGTTCCCGAAGGCTTTTTCCCCCTCACGCAGGGGCGCAGTTCCGGTATCATCATCCCGAGCTACGGCGAGGAGACCACCCGCGGATTCTTCCTGCGCGACGGCGGTTACTATTGGGCCGCCAGCGACCACATGGACCTGACGCTCAAGGGCAGCATCTACACTTACGGTTCGTGGGAGCTCTCCGCCGAGAGCCGATACGTACAGCGATACAAATACAGCGGCCGGATATCCGGCCGTTACGCCAAGACCGTCATCGGCGAACCGGGCGATGCCAACTACGTAAACTCGCCGAGTTTCCAGTTGCAGTGGACCCACCAGCAGGACCCCAAGTTCAATCCCGGCTCGACCTTTTCCGCTTCGGTGAACTTCGCCACCAGCGGCTTCCGGCAGTACGCCTCCACATCGCTGAACGACTACGTCAGCACCACCACCGAATCGTCCATCTCCTACGGCAAGAGCTGGGCGGGTACCCCCTTCTCCCTGCAAATCAGTATGCGCGCCTCGGTAAACTCCCGCGACTCCACCATACAGCTCACCCTGCCGAGCGCTACGTTCAACATGTCGAAGGTCTTTCCCTTCCGGCGAAAAAATGCCGTAGGCAAACAACGGTGGTACGAGAAGATTTCGGTCTCCTATACCGGTAGCCTCACCAACTCGGTCAAGGCGAAGGAGGACGAACTGCTTTCGCCCGACATCTTCGACAAGATGGTGAACGGCATCCAGCACAAGATTCCCGTATCGACGTCGTTCAACCTGTTCAACTACATCAACGTATCACCGAGCTTCAACTACAATGCCGTATGGCTCTTCAGAGAGGTGACCCAAGCCTACGACCCCGACGCGGAAAATCACCTGCGCAGGGACACGACCTACGGATTCCACCATCTGAATGACTACAACTTCAACGTATCGGCCAACACCAAGGTGTACGGGACCTACGATTTCACGCGGTACGAGAAGTTCCCGCTGAAGATGCTCCGTCACACGATAACGCCGACGATAGGCTTCCGTTATACACCGAATTTCGGCTCTCCCACATACGGTTATTGGGAACCCTACCAGACCTCCGAAGACGGCAAGATAGACTACTACTCCCCCTATTCAGGCAACGCCTACAGCGTGCCGAGCCGCAGCAGCCATGCCGCCTCCCTCACCTTCAGCGTCGCCCAGACGCTCGAAGCCAAGGTGGCGAGCAAGCGGGATACCTCCGGCATGAAGAAGGTGAAGATTATCGACAACTTCTCCTTCAGCGGCTCCTACAACTTTCTGGCCGACTCCATGAAGCTCTCCACCATCCCGCTCAGTCTACGCATGACCATTCCGGGCCTCAAGAACTTCGGTATCAACATCTCGGCCACACTCGACCCGTACGATATCGGCATCGGTGCGAACGGACAGCTCACCCGAATCAACAAACTCATGATAGCCAACGGCAAGGGCCTCGGGCGCATCACGAACGCCTCCACCTCGATAGGCTACACGTTCAATTCCGGCCAGTCCAACCAGACGGGCCAGCCGGCCATCAACAACAGCATCAATACGCAGGCCGACCTGCTCAACCCCTTCTACTTCGACCCGGACAACCCGATAGACCCGCTGCTGAGGCGGCAGATGATGAGCGCCACCTACTACGATTTCTCCATCCCGTGGAACCTGACGTTCAATTACAGCATCAGCTACTCCAACCAGCTCGCCCGGAAGAACATCGTACAGACCTTGAGTTACAGCGGAAGCGTGAACCTGACGCCCAAATGGGGCATTACGCTCACGGGAGGCTTCGACTTCGAAACAGGCAAGCTGACCACCGGCGTCTTCACCCTCACGCGCGACCTGCACTGCTGGCAGATGAGTTTTTCGTGGGTACCGACCGGGGCACGTAAAAGCTGGCAGTTCAACATCAGCGTGAAGGCCGCCGCCCTGCAGGACCTCAAATACGACAAGCACAGCTCCTATCTCGACAACATCGACTGGGGCGAATAGGAAAGGCAGACCGAACGCATACACGTGCTCCCGCCCCCCGAGGAAGGGAGTCCGCCCGGACACGAAAGAAACCATTCAACAATACCAATGAAAAAAACAATCATCATCCCACTCACCATCATGACATTGGCTGCGACAGCATGTCAGCAGGGCGGCTCCTCGGAAGAGAACCCGCTCCTGACGACGCCGGCAACGCCCTACGGCGCACCGCAATTCGACAAAATCAAAACGGAACATTACGAACCCGCCTTCGACGTAGCCCTGGCCGAAGCACGGGCCGACATCGAGGCGATAGCCCGAAATCCCGAACCTCCCACGTTCGACAACACCATCGTCGCACTGGAGCGCAGCGGAAACCGTCTCAACTCCGTCGCCACCATCTTTTTCGCCCTCCAGAGCGCCGAAACTTCCGATGAAATGGATGCGATAGCCGAACGGCTGCAACCCAAGCTGGTGGAGTACTCCAACGACATCTATCTCGACCCGGTCATCTTCCAGCGAGTGAAGACCGTGTACGACAACCGGGCCGACTACGGGCTCGACATCCAGGACTCCATGCTGCTCGACAGAACCTACAAAAGTTTCGTCCGCGGCGGAGCGGGACTCGATGAAGCAGGCAAGGAACGCTACCGCGCCATTACGAACGAGCTCGCGACTCTGTCACTGAAATTCGAACAGAACGTACTGGCTGCTACCAACGCCTTTACGCTCAACATCCCGGCAGCAGACTCCGCCAAAGTAGCCGAACTGCCCGATTTCGTCCGGGAAAGCATGGCCGACGAAGCGGCCGCACGCGGCGAGGAGGGATGGACCGTAACGCTGCAGATGGCGAGCTACGGTCCCTTCATGACCTACTCCAGCGACCGGGAACTGAAGGAGAAGCTCTGGAGAGCGTACAACACCCGCGGCATCGGCGAAAATGACAACCGCGGCATTGCCAAACGCATCGCCGAACTGCGCCTCGAACTGGCCGGACTCTTCGGCTATCCGAACTACGCCGCCTACGTGCTGGAAGAGAAGATGGCCGGCAACGAGGCGACGGTGGATGCCTTCATCGACGAACTGCTGACCGCCACGAAGGGACGGGCGCTCGAAGAGGTTGCCGAACTCCAGCGCTATGCCGTCGCAAGCGGCCTTTACGGGGCCGGATTCGAACTCATGCCGTGGGACTGGAGCTACGTCAGCGAGAAGTACAAGAACGACCGCTATGCCGTCAGCAACGAGGAGATAAAACCCTACCTCGAACTCGAAAGCGTAAAACAGGGCATCTTCTCCCTCGCCGAGAAACTCTACGGCATCACCTTCGTCCCCAACAAGGAGATTCCCGTCTATCACCCCGATGTGGTGGCTTACGAAGTACACGAGGCCGACGGAAGCTTTACGGGCATCATCTACATGGATTTCTTCCCGCGTGCCACCAAGCGCGGCGGCGCATGGATGACCAACTACCGGCCGATGTACACCGAAGCCGACGGAACCGAAGTACGCCCGATTGTGACGCTCTGCGGCAACTTCACCAAACCCACCTCCTCGACACCGTCGCTGCTGACCTTCGACGAGTTCGAAACTTTCCTACACGAATTCGGCCACTGTCTCCACGGCCTCTTCGCGGAAGGGAAATACGCATCCCTCACGGGGACGTCCGTGTACCAGGACTTCGTCGAACTGCCCTCGCAGATAATGGAGAACTGGGCGACGCAGAAAGAATTCCTCGACCTGTTCGCCGTGCACTACAAAAGCGGTGAAAAGATGCCGCAGGAACTCATCGACAAGATAGTAGCCTCCAAAAACTACCTGGCCGCATACGCCAACGTGCGGCAGCTCGGCTTCGCCATGAACGACATGGCATGGCACACCGTTACGGAGCCCGTCACGGTCAGTGTGGAGGAGTTCGAACGCACGGCCACCGCACCGGCCCAGATAACGCCCTACATCAGCGGTACGGCCATGTCGCCTGCCTTCTCCCACATCTTCGGCGGCGGTTATGCGGCAGGCTACTATGGCTACAAATGGGCCGAGGTACTCGAAGCCGACGCCTTCTCCCTCTTCGAGGAGCAGGGCATCTTCAACCGCGACGTCGCCGGCTCGTTCCGCGAGAACATCCTCTCCAAAGGCGGCAGCGAACACCCGATGACACTCTACGTCAGGTTCCGCGGCCACAAGCCCGAAACGAAAGCACTTATCGACAAAATATTGGAATAACCATAACCGGCACTGCCGCACGACATATCGAAGGGCCTGCTGCAAGCAGGCCCTTCGATATTATCGCCCCCCTGCCACACGCACAACGGCCATCGGACAGCCGGTCTCCCTGTCTCCGTCGGAAATCGGACGACACCTGGACGGCGCGCATGGAGCTGGCTGCCGAACGAAATGACCGCCATTTCCTCAGGTACGATATCCGCCGGTTTCTCTTGCCGCGGAAACAGCCGGGTATCCGAATGCGAAAAACGCCGGCACCCTCCCGAAACACCTTGCACATTGCCATCGGACAAACCGATTGTCATCTGCCCGCCGAAGCGTTTCATCCGACTCCGGTCTTCAAAGTCATACGTTTCGACACACAGTCTCGACACAGCCTCCCCCCCAGGTACCCCGCTACTCCCCGCAAAAGCGCGGGCAACACCCCTAATCTGTGAAAACAGATACCCCGCCGAACGGGACGTTTCCATGTTCCCAATAACAAACGGTACGGCAGACAGAGACACCGAAGAAACCGACTCCGGTATCTCCCCTTCCGAAAGACGACGGTATTCGCCGGCCCGACCGCCGGCCCCGCATGACCTGTCGTCCACCGAATAATCCAGCGGCCGCTTTTGGTTTCTCGATTATTTCCGTATATTTGTTTTGACCGAACTGCAACAACTGCGAGCCGGGCTATCGCCGACAACCGCTTTGGTTTTTAAGACATATAATCTTATATTTGTCTGAGTCGAACTATTTCGCAAACATGTATCGGTTCCTTGCACGGCTCGTACATTCAACCTTTAACGAAAAGTATCTTTGAAATACAAAACCTGCATCATTCCGGCTTCCCCGGCCTGTCATGCGCCGTTCGTACCGTTCATTCGGCCACATAACCGAATGACAATCAACAAATCGCATATCCGAGGTTGTGGTTTGATGTAGAATTGAAATAAGAAACAACCAGACGATATTGACACTAACAGGGTCTTCAGTTGTGGTTTGATGTAGAATTGAAATAAGAAACAACATTGATGCCGATGGGACGGGGGCCTCCGTAGTTGTGGTTTGATGTAGAATTGAAATAAGAAACAACCACGCATTGCCGTACACCTGCGCATTGCCGGTTGTGGTTTGATGTAGAATTGAAATAAGAAACAACTCCTTGATATGCAAAAGACGCGACCTGTCGTTGTGGTTTGATGTAGAATTGAAATAAGAAACAACGTAATGTTGCCGGCGGCAAGAACTTTCGCGTTGTGGTTTGATGTAGAATTGAAATAAGAAACAACGTTCTTTAACAGCAGATATACGTTCATTCAGTTGTGGTTTGATGTAGAATTGAAATAAGAAACAACAATTTTCTGACCGCAATGCCAAAAGAGGAGTTGTGGTTTGATGTAGAATTGAAATAAGAAACAACGGTTATGATTTTAAGTAAATATGGACAAAGTTGTGGTTTGATGTAGAATTGAAATAAGAAACAACGATGGGAGGCTCACTTATTCAAGCGCTGGAGTTGTGGTTTGATGTAGAATTGAAATAAGAAACAACGGTAACGGTGATG
>OJQK01000643.1_pt1 | contig 14379 bp, 10 predicted proteins | sample 1598741 | NCBI WGS metagenome assembly OJQK01 (sample SAMN03922511, study PRJEB24848) | human gut metagenome | isolation source: stool sample | host: Homo sapiens | place: Germany | collected 2010-02 | reverse complement strand
TCTGACTGTCAATACCCTCTTTTTTATTTTTTATTATCTCTGTCACTCCATTACCTCTCTTTTGAACATAGTATCTACGTCCCGTATTTTCTCTGTCAGACTGCGATAGGAACGGATATGCAGGAATATCTTATGCAGTCCGTCGCAGATAGCTTTCCGCACAAAATCCACCAGAATTCCCAGTACAAATACTACCACAACAACAAGTACCGTCCACAACAGCAACGGCAGTACACCGTCGATTTGCTCCACACCAAGCCACTTCTGCCAGGCATAGCGCACACCCAGATTTTCATGCAGCAGATACACTCCCAGCGTATAGGGCGCGATCCTCACCGCCACACTGCCGATCTTTCCCTGTATGCTGCTGTCCAAAAACAGGCAGAACAGCCCCAGTGAAGCCAGAAACGGGAAAATATGGTTATACTCATACGGAATCTTCAGGATCAGCTCCAGACTGCCTGTTTTCAAATAAAACAGGTGCAAAAGCATGGCTTCTCCAAAGGTTCCGAAGATACCGATCAGATACAACAATAATGCCCGGGATTTTTTCTGTAAAAACGGGATTCCAAATCGGCGCAGGTAAGCCGCCGCGCAGAATACACACAGATACCAGAGACAATCATAGCCTTTACCGTCTTCTTCCAGCCGGAAGGGCAGCACAGATTTTAACAGGCAGAAGGTGGCAAACAGCAGTACTAATGCCACCTGAAACTGCTGCTTCGTCATCCGCCGCAGTCCCATTCCCACAAAGGGGAGCAATATATATAAGAAAAGATACGCTGTCAGGAACCAGTAATGTCCCATAGTCACCGGGAACAACAAGGTCAGATAATAGTGAGTGCTGACTTCCGCCGCGGGAACGATCCCCGTCACCGCCGCCAGCACACCGATTCCCACAGAATACAGCCACAGCTGTACCCACAGCGTGAGCAGTCTGCTCAGTTTAAAGGAGCTTTCGCATAAAAAGTAGCCGCTGATCATCATGTAGACATTGACCGCCACGATGCAGAATGCTTCCAGCAGCCATGCCACGGTATCCTGTGCGGACAGCGGAGCCGTCAGATCCGGCAGCAATCCTCCCTTGCCCAGATAGTGCAACACGACCACCATCATCATTGCCACACAGCGCAATACCTCCAGATTTGCCATACGTTCTTTTTTCTGCATAATGCTCCTGTTCCTTCCTGCCATTGATTCTACACCCATTCGGGTCAATAAGGCATAGCTCTCTTCCTTCAGGCAGGAACGAGTTATGACCTTTGACTCTGTATCATTATATTACTTTGCGGCACGGGATGTAAAGGATAGAAATTGCTATACACTCCATAGAAAATATGTTATACTGATTACATCTTTTGACAAAGAAATTTTTAGGAAAAATACATATAGAGAGGTAATCTTATGAGCAAAAAAAGAGTTGTTGTATCTCTGGGACATGATGCCCTGGGCTATACCACTACCGAGCAGTGGGATGCGGTAAAAGTAACCGCAAAAGCACTGGCAGATCTGGTGGAGGCTGATTATCAGCTGACCATCACCCACAGTAACGGTCCTCAGGTCAGCATGATCCACAAGGCCATGACAGAGCTGCGTCGTGTCTACATCGATTATACCCCCGCACCTATGTGTGTCTGCTCCGCTATGAGTCAGGGTTATGTGGGCTACGATATCCAGAACTCTCTCCGGGCAGAGCTGCTGGACCGCGGTATCTCCAAGCCGGTCAGCACCATCCTCACCCAGGTAACCGTAGACCCTTATGACGAGGCTTTCTATGAGCCCACCAAGGTCATTGGCCGTTACATGTCCAAAGAGGACGCCGAGATCGAAGTGAAAAAGGGCAATTATGTCAAGGAAGATCCCGGTAAAGGCTTCCGTCGTGTCGTTGCTGCTCCCAAGCCCATCGACATCGTGGAGATCGAAGCCATCCGTGCTCTGGCAGCCGCAGATCAGGTCGTTATTGCCTGCGGTGGCGGCGGAATTCCCGTCATTGAGCAGAAGCATGCGCTGAAGGGTGCCTCCGCTGTGATTGAGAAGGATGCCATTGCAGGTAAGCTTGCTTCCGATTTAAGCTGTGATGAGCTGATCATCCTGACCAGTGTTCCCTGCGTTTATAAAAATTACAGCAAAGAGGATCAGACTGCATTGGAGACTCTCACCGTTGCGGAAGCCAAGACACTGATGGCAGAAGGTCAGTTCGAGGAAGGCACCATGCTTCCCAAGATCGAGGCAGCCATTGCTTATCTGGAGAAGGTTCCAGCAGGAAAGGTTCTGATCACTTCCATGGATCACGTCAAGGATGCCATCAGGGGCAAGGCCGGCACCGTGATCACCGCTTAATTTTATATCGTAAGCAGTTATTAAGGCAACACAAAAGGAGATATCCGCCACGGATACCTCCTTTTTACATGTCATGATTCTAATATCTCTGGGTTCTATATCTCTGATCTCTATGCCTCTTTTCCGGTCAGATGGTTCGACAGGATATTATACAATGTCTTCGGGTTGATGGGCTTGGACAGGTGATAGTTCATTCCGGCCTCCAGCGTCTTTTTCTTCTCCTCTTCAAAAGCATCCGCTGTCATGGCAATGATAGGTACCGTTTGCAATCTCCACCACACATCCGGCTTTTTCCAGGATCAGCTGGGCCACATAAATGTTGATCTCGTTATCTTCCACCAGTAAAATTCTGGCATCCATCAGATTCTCCGTGATGTTTTCCTCGGAACGCTCCTGGGAGAACGGATCGTACAGGTGCGGCAGGAACTCCGGACTCATTCCGATACCGTTATCCCTCACACGAAACCGGATTTCCACCTTGTCATCCTACTTCATTTCTACACCACAGATACAATACCAACATTTTCTTTTTCGTTCTGCATACCATGCCATACTTAACTTATACTCTCCCTCTAAATAATTGCTATCTCTGTATAGATGTACTTCTGTAATAAACATTCCTAGGCCAGCCATCTACAACAAACTGATCGGCAAATTTATAGCCTGTACTCTCTATGCTACATACAGACGGAGTATTATTAGGATGAGCACAACACCAAATAGTATCATAACCCATCTGTCTAGCTTCTCTTATAGTAGCATCCATGAATCTCTTCTGTATACCATTACCTCTATATTCCATATCAACCACAACGAATTCATGACACATAATTTTATTGCCAGGAATTTCCATCCAATCAGTAATAGGCTTAGAGAAGAACAAACCACCTTCAAATGCAAAGCTTGCTGCAATAAGCTTATCTTTATTATATACGCCTAATAAGATATAATCACCATCCAAACATTCCTGTATAGTTCTTTCATCTGTAGGATAATAATATTCATCATGCAGCAAAGTCTTATTAACTTCATCCTGTAATTTAATAACAGGTTTCAAGTCTCTTTTTGGTTTCTTTATCTCAATCCTTCTTATTGATAAATCAAAATATTGACTCATATGAAACCTCCATTTACTCCGGCTTTTTTACTCGTATTTTTCCAGATAGAAGGAATACAGGATCCTCTCCTTCACGGGCAGCTGCATCAGCTTCGTCAGTGCCTCCTCATAGTATTGGATCTGGACGCTGTAGCGGTTCCAGAGGGCTTGCAGGGAATCGATCACATCGGTCTTGTAGTCCAGCAGGACGATCTCTCCGTTTTCTATAAAGAAGACATCGATGATACCCTGAATGAGAACCTTTTCCCCTTCAGGAAGGTCCTGATCCAGGCGCTTCGCATCAATGCCCAGCACGAAGGGCTGCTCTCTGTACAAAAGGCCCTGTTCGAAAGCTCTCCACATGCGGTAGGCCAGCTCCTGTTCCAGAAAATGCCGGATTTTGGGAAGGCTTACGGCCTGCGCATACTCTTCTGTCAGTCGTAGGGAAGCTGTCTCCCGCTGCAGGAATTCCTTCAGACGTTCCTGTAACCGGTCCGTATCCAGGCCCTGACGGTATTCCTCATAAGTCCCAGGGCATCCGACAAATAGTCCGGATTCCATAAACAGATAAGAAAAGTCCAACAGTTCCATGGTCCGGTGGAACGCGTTACCGCGGACGGCTCCGCTGACCTTTTCCTGTTCTCTGCGGAAAGCCGGGATATAAGGCACCACTTCTTTTTCTTCGAAGGTATGAAATGCCGCTTCATCCTTCTCCGCCATGGCAGCAATCTTCAGTTCCGATACCGTGACCTTGGTATAGAGCTTCTGCAGGCCGGGATACGGATAGGCATAGGCAAATCGCTCCCGCAGTTTCGCAAGCTTTCGTTCGTTCTCCTCCGGGTCCCCAGGCAAAGGAGTCTTGCCGTCCGTCACACGCTGCAACAGTTCCCTGCGGTCTCCCATGCGCAGTTGTTCCCTGATCTCCTCTGCTGCCAGGTCTTCTGTTCCCAGCGTTGTTACTGCAATTCCTGTCTTAGGCAGGATCGGCAGCAGAAAATCCATATAGCTCCCCGCCTCACAGAAATCCAGATAGGTCAGCTTCTCCTGTCCTGTCATCCGGGACAGCTCCCATTTTTCCTCCGCCTTATCCAACACCGCTGTCAGGATCAGTTTTTCTCTGGCACGGGTCAGTGCCACGTAAAGCACACGCAGTTCCTCCGCCAGATTGTCCTCCTTCATTTTCGCTGACAGAACGGCCCGGCGGAGGGTCTTATTTTTAATGCGGCGGCCGGAATCCACATAGTCCACCGCTACGCCCAGATCCATATCCACGATCAGGGACTGGTTCGCATCCTGCATGTTGAAACGCTTCGACAGCCCGGAGACAAATACCACGGGGAATTCCAGACCTTTACTCTTGTGGATGCTCATGATCCGCACCACATCGGCATTTTCGTCCAGGGTATCCGCCTCACCGTAATCCACATCGTATTTTTCCAACTGTTCCATATAACGGATGAAATGGAACAGTCCAAAATAACTGGTCTTCTCAAAAGCAGAAGCCTTCGTCAGCAGCATCTCCACGTTGGCCCGGCGCTTGCTGCCAGCAGGAAGTGCCGTCACATAGTTCAGATAATCGTAATCGTCCAGGATCCGCTGCAGCAGGTCGCGGATGGAGGTGAAGGGAGTCAGATCACGGTAATGATCAATACGTTGTAAGAAAGTATCTGCCTTTTGGGAAAGTTCTGTCTCCGCTTCCATGTCCTCCGGTACTGTTGCAGCTTCCAATGCGCGCTGCCAGTACTGTCCGGCCCCGGCGTTTTCTTCCCCGGCGCTTTCGCCCGCTGATGCCTCTTCTCCCGCTTCCGCCATCCGTCCCCTCTGCGCCACTTCTTTCAATGCCTCATACAGTGTCATTCTCTTCCGGGAATGCCCTTTGCTTCCGCTGCGGATCCGGGCGATCTCTTCCTGGGTAAAGCCTCCGAAGATCGACTGCATCACGCCGAACAGCGGAATATCCTGTCTCGGGTTGTCCAGCACTCGTAAAAACTGCAGCAGTTCCTGTACTTCCAGGGCCCCGAAATATCCGGTCTTGGATGTAATGTAGACAGGGATTCCCTGCTGTTCCAGTACTTTCTTGAATTCCTCATCCCAGCCACTGGTGGTACGAAGCAAAATCACCATATCCGAGTACCGCACCGGGCGCAATTCTCCCGTAGCCTTCTCCATGACTTTCAGACTGCCCTTCAGCTGCTTGATACGTGCCGCAATAGCCAGTGCTTCCAGCTGTCTTACGTTGTCATAGTCCACGGGACCTCTTGCCCCGTCGGGACGCTGTTCTCCGCTGCCGCCTTCCGCACCATCCCCCTTCTCCGGCTTACGGATCAGTAATAGTTCACTGCCGTATGCAGGATCCTCTGTGGCGGGATATGTGGCCCCGGGATACAATGCTGCCTTATCATCATAGGCAATGCCGCCGATCTCCTGGCTCATGATGCGGGAAAACACATCGTTTACCGCATCCACCACCTGCACACGGCTTCGGAAGTTCTTCGCCAGGTCGATCCGGCACAGATCCCCACTCTCCTGATAGGTGTCGTATTTTTCCAGGAAAAGTTCCGGTCTGGCCAGACGGAATTTATAAATACTCTGCTTCACATCACCTACCATGAAGCGGTTATAATGTCCCTCCACTTCCCCGGAGATGGCACTTAACAGATATTCCTGTACCAGATTACTGTCCTGGTATTCGTCAATGAGGATCTCCTGAAAATACTGGCGATACTCCAATGCCACGTCACTTGGCACAATATCATATTTCACACCGGTGCTATCCATTCCTGTATCACCGGTGCTGTCCGTCCCTGCATCGCCGGTCTCTTCCACTTTTTCCCGTTTTAGCAGAATCTGTAACGCATAGTGCTCCATGTCGGAAAAGTCAATCAGATGTCGCTCCTGTTTGGCCGCAAGAAGCCTTCTGTCGAATTCCAGCACCAGGTTAAGCAGCATCCGGAGCGGCTCTCTGCAGGCTTTTCCCTGTTCCACCACCAACTCTAACGGTGTCTTGAAATATTGTTCCGTCAGATCCGCCAGCGTGTCTTTTACGCTATTACGGATGGATTTCGCCAGCTCCCGTTTGGCGGGATCCACGCTCTCATCCTTCTTGGAAGAAAGACGGCCGAAAGTCACTGCTGGAACCTTTGCTGCCTGTTCCTTCAAATCCTTGCAGGCCGCCAGGCGTTCCAGCTGTTCGCTCTCCGCTTCTGTCAGTTCTCCATACATATATGGACCGTCCGGCAGCTCACACAGCTTTTTCACTTCCACCAGTTTTTCCAGACACCCTTGCAGGACACGGCTCACACGCTCTGCCAGATATTGTCCGTAATCACTGTGCAGCAGGGCATCCAGATCTCCCGCCGCATAATCGTTTTTACGCTCTTCCAGCCATTCTGCGGGCCAGGGAAAACTTCCGGCATAGCGGGACAGGTTCAGGATATGCTGTTCCAGCACGCTCTCTCTGCCGCCGGGGCAGAAATATTCCACACAGGCGTGGAAACGTTCCCGTGCCTCCCGGGATGGGTCCTCGCTGTCACGTTTTCCCGGAACCTCTTCCGCAAAATCATTCCCTGACGCTTCCTCCGGTATCATCGCTCCGCTGTCACGGTTTTCCCGGGACGTCGGAACATCATCCGGAACAAATTTCCCCGCATAGGCATCCTCCAGCAGCTGTCCCAGCACCTCCTGCTGCAACAGCTTGATCTCACCCTCGTCTGCCACACGGAAATCCGGATCCAGACCGATCTCATTAAAATGATTCCGGATCAGGAACAGGCTGAAGCTGTCGATCGTGGTGATCTGGGCATTGTGTAACAGGGCGGACTGCTTCTGGATATGGTCGTTCCCCGGATCCGCTTCCAGTCTGGCGGCGATCCCGGCTGCGATACGCTCCCGCATCTCCGCAGCCGCCGCATTGGTGAAAGTCACGATCAACAGGCGGTCAATGTCCGCCGGATGCTCCCCCTCACAGATCATACGGATGATACGCTCTACCAGTACCGCCGTCTTACCGCTTCCCGCGGCCGCCGATACCAGAATGTTGCTGTTATGCAGTTCGATTACCTTTTGCTGTTCCGGGGTAAAATTCATTCCCATACGCTACCTCTGTTCCTGTTTCTTTTCTCCTGTTGCCGTCCTGTTCCTCCGGGCAGCGGGTGCTTTCTCTTCGAGCTTCCTGTCAGGCACACACTCCCGCCGGGCACCCTTTGCCCTAAGTTTCCACGGTCTTCTGCATCCGCTGCATCAGCGCCTGCTTATCCAGATCTTCCAGCTGTCTCTTCTCATAGCCCGGAATACTGCCATCGAAACCGCAGACCTTTTTATAGGCGCAATAAGTACAAGCCTCTTCATTGCCTTTCTCATAGGGATTGGCTGCTATTTTTCCGTCCAGGATCTCCCGCCCGATGCTGCGGATCTTGGCATCTACATAAGAAGATATCAGCTGCATCTCCTCCCGGCTTAAGACACCGGATCTGGCACTGAAGCTTCCATCCTTTTTCTTCTCCACCGGAATGACCACAGACTTATCCTGCATATAGCGGTCCAGCCGCTCCACGACCCCAGGATCACTGTTTACTACACCGTTCATACGAAGCTTTGCAAGGATCTGTTCATTGATCTGCTCATCCGTGAGCTCCACCGGTGTCTCTATGGTGGGATCATCGATGTGATAATACAGAAGTGCCGCCGGAACGATCTCCTTGTCCGGATGCTTTCGGCTCTCCATCTCCATGGCTGCATTCATATATACCACCAGCTGCAACTGCAGACCGTAATACAATGCCGCCAGATCAAATTTCCGGTTGCCGGACTTATAATCAATGACCTTGACGTAGACATGCTCTGCATCTTCCGACACATCGATACGATCGATCCGTCCCTGCAAATGCATCTTCTCGTCCTCAGACAGATCCACATGAATGCTGTCCAGATCCTCCGCAAACCGGAAAGAAAGTTCATAATCATCTGGCTGGAAACTGCCCTGTTTCAAATGTTTCTGCAAGGTCAGCACTGTGCGGGTCAGGATCCTGCTCATGCGGGTAATGGCATATTCATTCCGCGCAGAGCTGTATAATACCGTCTCCCCGTAGGTTGCCGCATAGGCTTCCACGGATTCTTTGACGGCTTTGGCTGCAAAATCCTCCGTAAAATCCCACCATGTCAGGTTGGATTCTGCAAGTTTTCCTGCAAAGTTTTCCAGTACTGCATGATATACCGTACCCATATCCGAAGCCTCGAAGCCGAATTCTTCCCGTTCCTGCAGGGAAAGACCATATTGCAAAAAGTGTCTGCAGGCACAGGCAGCATAAGTTTCCAGACGGCTGACACTGTTTTCCAGCTGCTGTCCGTACAATGCTCTGGCCACGATCCGGGACAGACCGCTCTCCCTGTATCTGCGAAATGCCGCCCGGGTCAGCAGGTCTCTGCCCGCCGCATCCGCCTCGTAGGCACGGTACATGAGATAGAAGTCCTGCCTCTCTTCTTCCGGCAGGGTTCCTTCCACATATTCCCGCAGTTCCTCCGCCAGATATCTGGCACCTTCCTGTCTGCCCTCGATCTGTTCCAGACGGCTGCGGTTCTGGGGATACTCCACGCTCATTGCCGGGAACAGCTTCCGCACCGTATCGATCAGGTAGGACGGTCTTATGCCCTTTCCTTCACAGTTTACCTTGGCATAGGACAGATACAGCTGTTCTGAGGGCTTGGTCATATTCAGATACAGATATAATCTCTGGATATACATCTGCTGTCTCGGGCTGGGTGCCATCTCTGTCCCGGATTCAATCAGGAATTCCCGATCCATATCCGAAATGATCCCGCCCTTGGAAGCATTTTTCGGAATATTTCCGTCATTGACTCCCAGGAAAAACAATACCTTCACCTGTTTCAGACGGGTTCGCTCCATATCGCCCACCACGATACGATCCACGTTCTGAGGGATCGTACCGACAGTGATCTCGCCGAAACCGGCCTCTAAAATATCCGCAAATTCCTGTCTGGAGATTTCTTCCTCTCCCAACAGTTCATAGACCTGATCCAGCAGATCCATGACCAGCCGGTAAATCTGTGCATACTCTCTGGCTCTGGATAAGTCTCCCTCTTTTTCAAACTGCTGCTGATAGTTCAAAAGCTTTTGCTGCACCTGATTCTGTTCCAGGAAATCGTACAGATGGCTGACATAGTCTCCAGCCTTTTCCTGGCTTCCCATGTGCAGAATCTCCACCGCATCCATGAACTGTTGCCGGATACGGTTCAGACGCTCCATGATCTTCTCTTCCGCCTGTTCGCTCCCCTCCGCATTTCCCTGCAGTTCTTCCGTTCTGCGGGTAAACAGACGGCTATAGGTCCGATAGCCTCTCGCCCCGGTGCGGATCACATAGTTTTCCAGCTCATCAATCTCTTCTCTGGAAATATCCGCCATGCCGCTGCGCAGAAAATGAAACACCGTATCATAGGAAAAATCCTTAATATACAGCTGCAATGCGCTCTTGATATATTCGATCATGGGATTCAGCACGATCCCTCTGGTACGGTCCAGGAAACATGGGATCTCCAGCTGTCCGAATTCTGTTTCCACATAGGAAGCGTATCCTTCCAGATCTCCGATGACCACGGCAATGTCCCGGTAGGTCATCCCCTGCTCTCTGATCAGGTGCCGGATGTACAGCGCTGTCTGATGGACTTCCTCTCTGGGGGAAAGGGCTTCAAACATATGGATCTCTTGCTGTTCTCCCGCATACGGTTCATACTGATACCGGAACAGATTCTGTTCCAGATAGTGTAATGCCGGTGCCTTGGCGAAGCGATTGGGCCCCCCCTTGACAAAGAGATCCTCTCCCCGCTCTACCTCTGCCTCCGCTGCCAGCTTTTCCAGATCCGCCACCGTCTTCTTGCTCAGATGGAACAGCTTCTGTTCACCATCCATTTTATACGGATCCTCTCCCACTCCAATGGTCACGGTAACGATGGTCTCTGCGCACACGCGCATCAGTTCCTGGATCAGCCGGTTCTGTATGGGAGTAAATCCCGTAAAGCCGTCAAACACCACTACACTGCCCTTTAAGATCTTTGATTTGGACAAGGATCTGCGCAGTACATCCAGTGTCTCCTCGGTGGTGATAAAATGATCCCTGATATAATCCTGAAAGCCCCGGTACAGAGTCTTTAAGTCTTTCAGTTTCATGGCCAGCGCGCCACGCTTCTGTGCACTGGTGATCAGCTTGTCCATATCCTGTGTGCTGATACCGTATTGCATGAACTCGGAGATCGCACTTTTCACCTCATGGATATAGCCCTGCTTGTGCAGGAGACTTCCCATGGCCGGAAGCTGTTCCTTCAGATCCGCCGCCACTTTTTGCAGCACCAGGCTTTTGCCGGTGTCATCCAGTACCGGCATCTCTTTGGTCCCCACTTCCTCCAGAATGCGGTGGCTGAGTCGGCCGAAGCTCAGGACATCGATATTCAGGATGCCATCCCGGTCACTGCGCATGACCAGATCCTTCTGGGTCTGCATGGTGAACTGATCCGGCACAATGATCAGGAAATTCCTGCCCGGTTCCTCTGCCGCCCGCTGCATGATCTCTTCATAGATTCTGTGGCTTTTGCCCGACCCGGAAGGGCCAAAACAGAAACGTAAGCTCATAAGTCTCCTCCGTTATGCTGTCCGTTTATTTCAGATCCAGTTCAATGGGACAATGATCCGATCCCAAAATTTCCGTGTGGATCTTCGCATCCGCCAGCCGGTCTTTCAGACACTCCGATACCACGAAATAATCAATTCTCCATCCGGCATTTTTTGCTCTCGCCTGGAACATATAAGACCACCAGGAATACACCCCGGTCAGGTCCGGATAAAAATAGCGGAACGTATCGATAAATCCGTTCTCCAGTACCTTCGAAAAGCAGGCTCTCTCTTCATCAGTGAAGCCCGCATTGCCACGGTTGGTCTTCGCATTTTTCAGGTCGATTTCCTGATGCGCCACGTTCAGGTCTCCCGCATAGATCACCGGCTTTTTCTCTTCCAGCTTCTTAAGATACGCCAGGAAATCCGCTTCCCACTGCATGCGGTATTCCAGTCTCGTCAGCTCTCTCTGGGCGTTCGGTACATAGACTGTCACAAAATAGAACTCCGAATACTCTGCAGTGATCACCCGGCCCTCATGGTCGTGTTCCTCCACGCCGATGCCGTAAGTCACCTGTATGGGCTCTTCCTTTGTAAAAATTGCAGTGCCGGAATAGCCCTTTTTCTCTGCGTAATTCCAATACTGATGATATCCGGGCAGATCCAGTGCGATCTGTCCCTCCTGCAATTTTGTCTCCTGTAAGCAGAAAATATCTGCATCCGTTTCCTGAAAGAAATCCAGAAATCCCTTCTGCATGCAGGCTCTCAGCCCGTTCACATTCCATGAGATCAGTTTCATATTTTCCCTACCTCTTTCCTAATTTGTCTTAGGCCATCTTATCCCGGTCATAATTTTTATCCGCTTTTCTGTCATCTATTCGTTCTATCCGCCGTGCTTTTCCATCCATTCACATTCCTTCCGGGCAGCCTTCAGAGACGCTTCGTACCCTTTCAGGATCTCCATAAGTCTCTGTACATCGATGATGCCGCTGGCTTTATTTTCCGGGTGATCCATCCATGGATGCTGTTTTTCCGGCGGATAAATATTTTCTATGGTATTTTCCCCGATCCGATACCATTTCTTCTGATAGCAGATCGTGTTGTCCGCCGGGTTTAAAAAGGTTTCCAGTTCCGTCAGTAGATAGATCTCTGCCGGTGTCCGGGGATTACCTTCCAGACCTCTCACGGCAGTGACCTTCACTGTTCCACCCTCCGGTACTACACACAGCCACATGGGCTCTGCCGGTTTTTTCCATAATTTATCCAGTATAAAGTTCAACGGTCCCAGCAACAGGATCGTCATGAAAACCGCCAACGCTCCCGTCAGTTCCGGAATCCAGTCACCCCACAACAACATCTGGAACAGCAGATGGTCACTCTCCCGCACACCCCAGACCTTCATCACTACCAGCACGGTTGCTACCATATAGATCAGTATAGTGATCAGGGCAAACGGCATCAGTACTTTTTCTTTTTTCATGCCCCATGCGGCATAAGCCTTGCATTCATCGTCCGTAAAAAGCACGGGCAGTTCATAGCTCTCTGTCATGCTCCGCTTCTCCCTCTTTTGCTATTCTCCGAGAATAATATGCAGGAACCGCTTGTCCAGCATCAACGTCCGGTTCCAGGGATTCAGGATCACACCCTCGATACCATCGGCAGTCAACGTCATGCGGAACAGCTGCTCCATATCCGTGAGAAAAGTGGACATTACGCTGCCGCTTCCCTTTAATTCTTCCTCAAATCCGGTGAAGGCCGACCACCATTTTTTCCCATCGGAGGTCTGCACCGCCTGCAGGCGCATGGCAGTTCCGGCGGCCTGTGTCACCGCTTCCTGCACATCTGCTGAGGGCGGTTCCACCGCCACGATAAGCTGTCCCTGCTCCCGCATACGTCTGCGCACCACCGTCAGAGCATGCGCCAGAAGTTCTTCTGTCGGCTCCTGCTGTAATGCCAGAATTGCCTCCTCTATTTTCTCATTTCCCTGTAAACCTTTATCTTTCTTTTCGTCCATAACCGTAATGTTGTCCTTTTTAATTGTAGTCGTTAAATCACTTCATCCTATTTCCCATGTCCCTTGCGCAATCTTGTATGCAATCCGTCGAATTCCATGAGAGCCACAGGCAACACAGCTCATGCCTATGCCCATCATACCATAAATGCCTCCGCAATTCCACTCACGTTTCCCTCCAGAAGCCGTCTTTTCCTTGACAGTGGGGATATTCGTTGCTAACATGAACCTGAGCGTTTGATGCTTAGAAATGAGGATAATTATGGATACTTTTGACCCGAAGCACATTTACAGCGATGCCGCAAAGCTGGCTCGTCTGAAAGATAAAAAGCTTTTCCTGTTCGATATCGACGGCACCATTGCCGTAGGCGATACCTTGTATGAGGGAAGTGCGGATCTTCTCCGCTACATTCAGGCCATCGGCGGCAGGTCTTATTACATTACCAACAATTCCACAAAAAGCGGACTGGACTATGTGAAAAAATTCCACGATGCATTTCACCTGGACAGCACGGAGGATCATTTCATCACCTCCGGCTATATGACGCTGCGTTTTTTGAAGGAGAATTATGCAGACAAGAAAATCTTCGTGCTGGGAACCGCTTCTTTTGTGGCGGAACTGCGAAAGAATGGCCTCTGGGTAACCGAGGTCTGCGAGGACGGCATTGACTGCGTGGTCGTTGCCTATGACAGTGAATTAAATTATGCAAAGCTTACCGAAGTCTGCAAGGTTTTATTCACCCAGGATGTTCCTTTCTACGGCACCAACCCGGATTTGCGCTGCCCCATCGACTTCGGCTTTATCCCCGATTGCGGTGCCATCTGCAACATGATCACCGCCACCACAGACAAACAGCCCATCTATCTGGGCAAGCCCAGCAAAGAGGTCGTAAAGCTTTGCCTTGAAGTCTCCGGCTTCACTCCCGAGGAGACTCTGGTGGTTGGCGATCGTCTGTACACCGATATTGCCTGCGGCATCAACGGTGGTGTGGACACCTGTGTTCTCTTCACCGGCGAGGCACAAAAAAAGGATATTCTGACTCCCGGGGGGGAGCCGAATACCCAATATCTGCCGGACTATGCTTTTGAAAATGTGCAGGAATTATTAAATGCCTGCCAGGGTGAAATAAATTTTAAATAGCTCTCTTCACGACACCGATTCCCAACGGATAAGGTCCGGTGTGTACGCCAATGGTGGCACCGATCTGGAAGATGGGAATGGTGTCGATGTCGTATCCCTTTTCTTTCAGTCTGCCTGCCAGTCTGTCGCGGAACTCTACGGCTTCTTCATAATCGTAGCCATATCCCACGCAG
>OJQK01000632.1_pt1 | contig 14520 bp, 10 predicted proteins | sample 1598741 | NCBI WGS metagenome assembly OJQK01 (sample SAMN03922511, study PRJEB24848) | human gut metagenome | isolation source: stool sample | host: Homo sapiens | place: Germany | collected 2010-02 | reverse complement strand
CCGATTGCGGATCGGTTTCCATAATAAAAAATTCCTCCTTTTGGATGTATGCATTTTCGCAAATTATCATCCGTATGATTATCATTTAGACTTTATTATACAGACAGTCACGAAAAAAGTCAGCCCCTATTTTCTTAAAAAGGGACTGACTTTTTTACTTTTAATATTTCTTTTATCCTACAGCAGTAAACTGGCTGTTGTAAATTTCAGCATAAAAGCCGTTCTTTGCAAGAAGTTCTTCATGCTTTCCTTTTTCTACAATATGTCCGTCACGCATAACAAGGATCATATCTGCCTCACGGATGGTAGAAAGACGGTGGGCTACAATAAAGCTGGTCCTTCCTTCCATCATCTTGGCAAAGGCCTTCTGAACGCGGATCTCTGTACGGGTATCGATAGAGGAAGTTGCCTCATCCAGAATCAGCATTGGCGGCAGGCAGAGCATAACTCTGGCAATACACAAAAGCTGCTTCTGGCCCTGGGACAGGTTTCCGCCGTCCTCACTGATCACTGTGTCATAACCCTGAGGCATTCGCATGATAAAGCTGTGTGCATGTGCCTCTTTAGCTGCATTTATGATCTCTTCTTCTGTTGCTTCTGGTCTTCCGTAGGCGATATTGTCCCGGATCGTACCGGATTTTAACCAGGTCTCCTGAAGCACCATACCATAGCTGGTACGAAGGCTCTTTCTGGTCACATCGCGGATGTCCTTTCCTTCTACTTTAATAGAACCGGAATTTACATCATAAAAACGCATAAGCAGGTTGATCACGGTAGTCTTTCCACAGCCGGTAGGTCCTACAATGGCCACTCTCTCACCAGGTTTTACAGAAAGGTTCAGATCTTCGATCAGCGGTCTGTCTGGTGTATAGGAGAAGTTTACATGCTCGATCTCCACCTGGCCCTTTACATTTTCAAGGACTGTGGCGTCTTTCTTATCTTCCAGAATGGTCTTTTCATCGATCAGCTCAAATACTCTGGCTGCAGATGCAAGGGCGTTCTGAAGCTCTGTTACAACGCCGGAGATCTCGTTAAACGGCTTTGTATACTGGTTTGCATAGCTTAAGAAACTGGTAAGCTGTCCAACAGTCATAAAACCACGGATAGCTGCATAAGCGCCTGTAATACCAACTGCAGCATAAACCAGGCTGTTTACAAAACGGGTAGCCGGATTGGTAATGGATGAGAAGAAGGTAGCACGCAGACTGTAGCCAGCCAGCTTGTTATTGATCGTCTGGAAACGCTCCTCTGCTTCTTTCTGATAGCCAAAGGCCTGGACTACCTTCATATTTCCCAGCATTTCATCAGTCAGTGTGGTCAGCTCACCTCTGGTTTCAGACTGATGTTTAAACATAACATAAGTCTTTTTTGCAATGAAACTTGCCACAAACAGAGAGATAGGTGTTAAAACTACAACTACCAGTGTGATCAGCGGGTTAATGGAAACCATGAAAAGCAGGGTTCCTAAAATAGTCATCAGTCCTGTAAAAAACTGGGTAAATCCCATAAGCAGACCTTCGGAGAACTGGTCGATATCTGCAATAATACGGCTGATGATATCACCTGACGGGTGGGAGTCGATATAACTTAAAGGAAGGACTTCCAGATGTCCGAAAGCTTTGGTACGGATATCTTTTACAACTCTGTAGGTGATAATGTTGTTAATATGGTTCATAAGCCACTGGCTGATGGCGGTAGCTGCCATTGCCATGATGATCTTTTTAATAATACTGATCAGTGCCGAGAAATCTACATTTCCCTGACTTACGATCTCATCTACTGCTTTACCTGTAAGAATTGGGATATAAAGGGTAAATGCAACTGTTACTAATGCTAACAGAAGGGATAAACATACGGCCCATCTGTAAGCGGCAATGTAATCAAGGACTCTTTTTAATGTTTCAATGCTCTTATCCTTGCTCATTTTTGGCTTTTTACTGCTCATCCCGTTCCACCTCCTCTTTTGACAGCTGTGACAGGCAGATCTCCCTGTAAACATCGCATTCCTTCAGAAGCTGTTTGTGATTTCCAATACCTGCCAGTTTTCCATCATCCAGTACCAGAATGGTATCTGCATTGCGGATGGTGGTAGCTCTCTGGGATACGATAAATACAGTCATATCCTTTGTATTTTCCCGGATGGCCCTTCTCAGTCTTGCATCGGTTGCAAAGTCAAGAGCAGAAGCACTGTCGTCCATGATCAGGATCTGCGGATCCCGTACCAGTGCTCTTGCAATGGTAAGACGCTGACGCTGTCCACCAGATAAGTTATGGCCGCCCTGGTCGATCATCAGATCAAGACCTTCGCCCTTGGCTTCAATAAAATCTCTTGCCTGGGCAACATCCAGTGCATGCCAGATCTCTTCATCGGTAGCATCTTCCTTGCCCCAACGCATATTGTCACGGAGCGTTTCCTTAAAGAGGACAGCTCTCTGAGGTACTGCACCGATGGCATGTCTTAATTCTGTAAGAGGCAGATCTCTTACATCTGCTCCGTCAATAAGAACCTTTCCTTCTCTTACATCATAAAATCTTGGGATCAGGTTTACCAATGTGGACTTACCTGAACCTGTACCACCGATGACACCAATGGTCTGTCCCTTCATTGCCTTAAAGGAAATGTCTGTAAGGGAGTCAGATTTTGCTCCTGCATAGGCGAAATCCACATGGTCAAATTCCACTTTTGCAGTTTCTGGGCTGATCTTCTGTGTAGTTTCCATTTCGTTTTCAGTATTTTGAGTTTTTATCTCATGAGGTTTTTCCTCAATGCTGCTCTTGATCTCAAATACACTGTCCACACGCTTCATGCAGGCAACTGCCTTGGAGATCAGGATGATCAGGTTTGCCATCTTGATCAGTTCAACCAGGATCTGGGCCATATAGTTTACAAGGGCAATGACTTTACCCTGACTGATGATACCGGCATCTACTCTTCCGGCCCCTACCCAGATCACAGCTACGGTAGCAATATTAATGATCACATAAGTAACAGGATTTAACAGTGCGGAGATCTTTCCAACAAATACCTGCATCTTTACCAGGCTGCCGTTTTCTTCTTCAAACTTCTCTCTCTCATTTTCCTGGCGGTTAAAAGCGCGGATCACGCGCACACCCATGAGATTTTCTCTCGTAGTCAAGAGAACTTTATCCAGCTGTCTCTGTACAGACTGGTATAATGGCATACTTATCAACATGATACCAAATATTACCACGCAGAGTACAGGAATGGTCACTGCAAATACCATCGCTGTATGGGCATCTACTGTAAATGCCATGACCATGGCACCGAATACAACGAATGGGGAACGTAACAGCAGACGCAGGGTCATGTTGATACCATTCTGCACCTGGTTGATGTCGCTGGTCATTCGTGTGATCAGGGTGGAGGTTCCTATGGTATCGATCTCTGTATAAGATAAGGTACCAATATGGGAAAACAGGTTATTTCGCAGTGCGGTGGCTGTTCCTGTTGCTGCCTTGGCTGCAAAGTACTGGGCTGTCAGGGAACAGGTCAGTCCAATGATTGCAAGGAGCAAAAGAAGACCTCCCATACGCACCACATAAGATACACTTCCGTTTGCAATACCTACGTCTACCATATTGGCCACTACCAGAGGCACAAACAGCTCAAAGCTGGCCTCCAGCATTTTAAACAGCGGTCCCAGTATGCTCTCTTTTTTGTAGGCACACATGTAACTGAGCAATCGCTTCATAATGCATTTCTCCTATGAAATATTGTATTTTATTTAACTATCTGGTATTATAGCACATGAAAATATATATTTAAAATATTGATTTAATATGGAAGTTATATGTTTATCGTATAGGTATTGCTATATTTTTTTTGGAAAAGAGGTACTTTTATGAACCTGAAACAGATGGAATATTTTGTAGCCATTGTAAATGAGGGAAATATCTCTGCCGCTGCCAAATCTCTGCATATCTCCCAGCCTCCTTTAAGCGCCCAGATGAAACTGTTGGAAGACGAACTGGGCGTGGTGCTTTTTGAGCGGGGCTCCAGGAGTATTTTTCTCACAGAGGCAGGAAAGGTTTTTCTACGAAAAAGCTTTGCACATCTTACATCTGACTACGGCTGTTTCTGATGAACTGCAGCAGATGGGTCAGGGATTAAAAGGACCTCTGCATCTTGGAATGATCTCTTCAGTCCAGACTCCCAGGCTGATCCGGGCACTCTCCTCTTTTGTCAGTCTTCATCCGGAGGTGACCCTTCGCATCAGTGAGGGAAATACATATGAGCTGATGGATCAGCTAAATTCCGGTCTCATTGAAGTTGCAGTGGTAAGGACTCCACTTCCTACAGAGTCTTATCAGTGCCACTTTTTAGAGGCAGAACCTATGATGGCAGTAGGAAAGCCGGAATTTTTCCCGGATCCTGCAGCAAATTCCATATCGGTAGCTTCCCTGGCTTCCTGTCCTCTTATTGTCTACCGCAGATGGGAACCTTTTATCAGCCACTGCTTTCCTGGCACTGCCCCGGATTACCTTTGTATCAATGACGATGCCAGGACCAGCATGACCTGGGCCCAGTGCGGCGCCGGAATTGCCCTTGTGCCTTCTTCCATGGCAAAAGCAGGGGGCGAAGACTTATTAAAAATCCCCCTGAAAGATCAGGGGGTCATGAGCCGGATCGCGCTGATCGCCAGAAAACACGGTATGGTCAGCCGGGTATCCAGAGAATTTTTCCAGTTTTTTCCAAACTACTTTGCGAACTAGGATGCTATGTGCCAGTGGAACATGTTCAGCACCGACCGAAGCGGAGCAGAGATGCGAAAGTGCAAAGCACGTAGCAATTCCTTGAGCAAAGGAGCCACTACTTATATCTCATCCCAGAACCAGTTAAGTTCCGCTCCCATAAACAATATGCACATACAGATATAAAGCCACAAAAATGACAAAGCAATGGCTGCAAGGCTGCCGTACATATAAGAATAGTTTTTCCCTCCTGTAAAATTAAAATACAGGGAAAATGCAAGAGAAAACAGCATCCAGCCGGTTGTGGAAAATACAGCTCCCGGCAACGCTACTTTTACGCTCTCCTTCTGGTCCGGCACCAGACAGTAGATCCCTAAAAAGAAAATAAGAAGGATAGCTGCGCCCCACAGCTGGCGCAGCTGGATCACATAGCCGGTAAATGGGGCGATAAGAGGAAAATGGCTCTGGATAAAATTCTGGAGCGTCCGTCCAAATACCAGAAGGCCCATGGACATAAGGCAGACAGCAATAAAGAGAATGGTATAACCGCAGCAGATCAGGCGGTTAAACACATACCAGTGCCTTCTTCCTCTTCCATTGACCCGGTTTAAGCCTCTTGCCACGCTGAACATACCCCTTCCTGCAGACCAGAGAGCGGTTACAGCTGTAGCAGAGATCATGGTTGCCGGGGATTTTAACATCAGGTCATTGACTACACGAAATGCCAGAGATTTATAATCAGCCGGTACAATATCCATGGCGATCTCTAAAAAATCCGCCTTGGAAATTCCCGGGATCATCTGGACCGCTGTGAGAAGCAGCATCAGAAAGGGAACAAAAGAAAGGATCACAAAAAAAGAGACCTGGGCCGCATACACCGTCATCTCATCTTCTGAAAATTTATCGTAGATACGTTTTCCAATGAGAATGAGACGTACCATGGGTCAAGTCCTCCTTATTAAAGCAAAGTGGATCACCGCCCCCTGCGGGGCGGAGATGTGTCAACAACAGTTGTATTGCGCCCATGTCAAAGTCTGAGTGACTGTTCCCCCCGCGTTGCGGGGGAACATGGGGATTTTATGGACATCTGGCTATGTCCGGCTGGCTGCTCCCCGCGCTGCCGGGAATACCGGCTTTTACTCCAAAAAATGCAGGCATCACAATACACATGCCTGCATTTTAACATAAATATCCTTCAAGTTCAACGCCCTCTCCGGCGCTGCCTGTATCCCGATCTTATATCCTAAATTCTTATCCTTAAATCCTACTGTGTAATTCCCATAACTGCCCATCCATAAGTATCAGCCGCCTGGGTAAATGCCAGGTCAGCTGCCTTGTAGCTTGCTGTCTGGGAAATATAGTTCATTTCTTCTGTGAGATATTCTTCCTGGCTTAATAAACCGGCGCTGTATTTAATATCCGCATTCTTCTTCTGTCCTTCTGCCTTCCGGAACGCAGTCTGAGCTGCCTGAAGCTCACTTTTTTTCAGCAATACATTCTCATAAAGCTGGTTCATCTGAATAGTCAGGTTCTGCTCCCCCTCTTCTACGGTAGCATTCCGGTTATTTTTTGCTGCTGTAGAAGTTGCCTTCGTGCCACGGCTGCTGATCAGGGAGCTGTTATTTCCTATAGCCTTTTTCGTATCCGCTTCCAGATCCATACTGTCTGCCTTTGCAAGGTCTGCTGCCGGGATCTCACAGATCACAAGGCCGCTGTCCGTATCCCGTCCTACCATAAGGCAGAGACTGCTGTAAGTGCTGTTTAAGCTCTCTTCCAGGGAAGAAAGGCTGCTCCTAGCACTTAACAACTGATTTTCTTTTTCCAGCACATCAGCTGCTGTAGACATTCCTGCTGCCTGTTTTGTTTTTTCCAGGTTTAAAGCCTTTTCATATACTTCCACCTGTTTTGTCAGTGTATCCTTCTGAAGACTTAAAGTCTCATAAGTCATCATCAGGGACTGGGCTGCCACTGTCAGCTGGCGGGTCATGGTCCTTAAACTTTTATCACTGGCTTTTTTCATGCTGTCATACATTTTTTTATACATGCTGGATGCAGCTTTGTAAACTGTTTTTTCCTGGCTGTAGTAAGCATAATTTTCCATATCGCCATCCCTTTTAGCAGTTTGCAGATCCGTAGACGCGCTTGACTGTCCAAACTTCAATTCATCCCATGCATTGACATAATCTTCCAAAGACTGGTTAAAACTGGTTAAAGACTGCTCAATAGTAGGATTGTACCGTGAGATCAGTGTATACAGCTCACTGTATTCTAACTGGTTATCCTGCAGCTTTGTCTCATCGGTCTCCACCTGCCCCATCCACTGGGTAGTATCAGAACCTTTGGTATCCTCTTTTTCCGCATCCGAGCCGTCTGCATTTCCCACCTGGATCTGGGAGCTGCCTTCCACTTCTTCCGGCCGGTCTGCAAATTCATCTGCATAGGCAGTGATCAGCCCCAGCCGGCCCAGATCAGCTCCAAGTTCTCCCAAAGTGCCCATAACGCCTGTACCGACACCAGCTAACGCCACACAAAGCGCACCTGTCCTTAAAACCTTTGCCGCCTGCAGTTTCCATTTTTTTCCATATTTATCCTTTAAAAACATACAAGCTGCCTCCTTCCTACTGGGCTGCTGCCAGGCCTTTTACCGCCCATTTATAATTTTCCACTGCGCTTAACAGACTGATCTGTGCTGTTTTTACTGAGTTTTCACTGGTTTTCGCAGCCCGTTCCTGGGCATCGTAATCATTTTTAGTCATCATTCCTGCTGCCATCTTTAAAGCTGCATTGGAAAGATTGGTCTGCTCCAACTGTGCTTTTGTCTGGGCCTGCTGTAAAGAGATCTGGGCTGAAAGCACCTTTTTGTAAGCGCCGGATAAAGATGCGCCGATCTGCTTCTTATTATTGGCAATGGCTGTAGTCAGCTGGTTCTTTACTGTCTCATTTTTTGCGTTTTCCAGCTTCCGCTCATTGATCTTTAAGGTATAGTTGTTCTCGATTGCCTGTGCCAGGTCTGTATCCGGGTTCATGGCCGCGATCTCATTTTCATCCACATCCGTCAGACTTCCGATCTCCGGTGAGTCATTGTAGCTCCAGCCTAAAAGCACCTGGAAATTCTCTTTTAAGTTCTTGATCGTATTTTCCAGCTGGGTCAAGTTATTTTCTGCTGTCTGTACATTTTCCTGGGCTGTCAGCAGATCTAACTGGGTAATGGTACCTGCAGAAAGCTTTGTCTGTGCCAGAGCCAGATTTTCCTTTGCCTCTGTAAGGGTTGCCTCTGCCTGCTCCTTCTGGATCAAATTCTCATAATAAGAGATCATATCTGACTGGGCCGTAACAACCAGGTTCTTTTCTGCCTGCTCATAGGTAAGAAGATAAATCCTACTGTCCTCCAAAGTTTCATCTCCCTGCTTTTGCATATTGTCTCCCTGGATCTGTAAATTCAGGTCCGACATACGGGAAGAAGCATCATCATCCCCGGACATATCGTTGTAATAGTCCTGCGCCAGCTTATAATATTCCTGGGCCACTTCCTCATTGGTATCCCCATAGTCCTGGCGGAATTTCTGGTAAGTATACTGATTATTCTGCACTGTAGCGTTGTACTCATGGATCAGCCCTTCCAGTTCATCATATTCGATCACATTATCCCTTAATTTTGCCCATTCCTCTTCGGTCCTGGCAAAAGAGGGACTTGCTGCATAGGCACTGTATACAGGCATAGTCCCCGCTGCCACAGCCGCCACAAAAGCGGCTGCCAGCACACGGCTGAATGATCTGGAAAATGTACCATATGTACCATATTTATTTTTCCTCATGGTCATCCTTCTTTCTATCCTTTGATCCATTGCTATCTTTATTACTGATCATCCTTTTTGTTCCCTTTTTTGCTAAATCCTGCAAATAATCCTTTTATTTTGTTCATAATATTCTCTCTGGTACGTTTACGCTTCTTTGCCGGTGCCTCAAGGTCTCCTGGCTTTTCCTTACCGCTCATCAGGCGGTAGTAAACAGGAAGCATCAGCAGACACAGGATGGTGGAAGCTGTCAGACCACCAATATCTACAATAGCAAGACTCTTTGTAGTGGTTCCGCTAAATGCCATAGGGATCATGGAAACAACGGTTGTCAGCGTTGTCATCAGAATAGGTCGGATACGGGTAGCGCCTGCCTCAATAAGAGCTGTATCACGATTCATGGTTCCCCGGTACTGGTTTGCAGTATCCACGAACAAAATACCATTATTTACAACAGTACCGATCAGCATCAGGAAACCGATGAGGGAAACCATGCTGATGGAACAGTCAGTGAGCCACAACAGCCCAAATGCACCGATCAGACTGAACGGGATAGTGGTCATGACCATTCCGGAGAACTTAATAGACTCAAACTGGGCTGCCATTACAACAAAGATCAAGAATACTGCAATAGCAAGTGCCTTAAACAGGGATGCAAACTCCTCGTTCCTGGACTGATCCCTGGAATTTAAGCCAATACTTACTGTGCTGGTCAGATGAGGCTTTACTACTTCCTCCTGGATCTGGTTTCTGGTATTCTGGGTGGCCTTTTCTGTATATTCTGCAGAGATGGTCACTGTATATTCCTTATTTTCTCTTGCTACAGAAGAAGGGCTGTCTACGAATTTTACATCTGCCACATCAGACAAAGCCACAGAACCGCCTTTTCCGGTGGTAAGAACAATGCCACGTACCTGGTCAATGCTCTTATATTCGTCCTCTGCATACTGTACTTTTACATCAATATCTTCACCGTTTACCTGGATGGTGGTTGCCTTTACACCGTCAATACAATTGCTTACTGCAGTCGCGATCTGGGATGGGGTAAGACCTGCTGACTTAGCCTTTAAGGCATCAACTCTTACTTCTACTACAGGAGATGAGTTTTCCACGTCAGAATGGATCTTTGTCACATCATCCCTTGTTTTTAACTCTTCTACAACGGAATTGGTTACTTCTTTTACTTCGTCATAATCCGTTCCCTTTAAGATCACCTCATAGCTCTGTCTGGTAGCAGACATCATGCTCATGGAAGAACCGGCCTCTGCGGTAATATCGCAGTTTGTAATATCAGAAAGCTCCTGCTGCCATTTAGATGCCACATCTGCTGTTGCCATGGTACGGTCGTCCTTCAGATAGCCTGTAACTGTAGCAGAACTGCCGCCTCTCCTGGAACTTCCATAGGATGTCATATAAGAATCCAGGTTTTCATCCTGACTGATAATGGCTTCTACCTGCTTTAATATCTCATCTACCTTTTTCGACTGAAGTCCTGGTCTTGTATCTACAGTTACTGTGATCTCACCTTCATCATCTGCAGCCATCAGCTCCATTTTCAGGGATTTTCCAATGAAAAGGGCTAAAACCAGAAGGGCAATGGAAGTAAGCATAACTGTCTTTGACTTATAAAGAAGGGTACTCATCAGCTTTCTGTATCCTTCCTGCAGCCTCTTTACAGGTCTGGAAAATGGCGCTGAAAGCTTTTCTGTTGGCTTATAGGCCATATAGCACAGGGGCACAATGGTAATGGATGAGATCAGGGATGCTGCCATACAGAATACAATTGTAAAGCCCAATGGCTTAAACATCTGTCCGGTCATACCCTGTAAAAATGCCAGTGGCAGGAATACAACACAGGTAGTGGCTGTACCGCCGAGTACGGACTCCCATACCAGACTGGTACCTTCTAAGGCATCCTGCATATATTCTACAAATCCGCCCCGCCGCTTTGCTGTCATACGGAAACAGCTTTCCAGAACAACGATAGAGTTATCTACCATCATACCAACACCAAGTGTCAGCGCACTCATGGTAATGGTATTTAAGGTAAAGCCCATTAAACTCATTAAGATCAGTGCTGACAAAATGGAAATAGGAATGGAAGTACCTACGATCAGGGACGCCTTTAAGTCACCAAAGAACAGCCAGATAATGATCATGGAGATAATGATCGCCAGGACCAGTGTCTGGGCTACATCCTTTAAAGAGCTTATAATACTGTCTGCATCATCACGTACTGTGATGATATGTAAGTTTTCATCGGCTCCTTCCAGATTTGCAATTGTCTTTTTTACTGCATTGGAAACAGAAACTGCTGTTTCACTCTGCTGCTTTGTAATGGAAAGAGATACGGTATCATTTCCATTGTAACGGGCGATACCGTCATTTTCCTCTGTTGTAGTGTATACATCTGCCACATCTTCCAGGTAAACGGTGCTTCCGTCTGCACTGGTCAGTGGGATCTCTTTTAACAGATCTACGGTATCATAAGTGGTACGGGTGGAAACAGAAAGCTTTAAGCTTCCCACCTGGGTATCACCAGAAGGATAGGAAATATCTGCTGCTGCAATATCCGCTGCAACAGAAGCCATGGTCATTTTATACTGGCTTAATTTTTCCGGAATGATCTGGATCTTAATATATTCATCCGAACCGCCACGGACACTTACATCTGCTACCTGGGCGATCTTTTCAAACTCCGGCTGGATCTTGTCTTCTACATAGGAATACAGGTTTTCCTGGGAGGTATTTTCAATGGATAAGGTAACACAGGGCATGGAGTTCATATCCATTTCCATGATCATAGGATCGCCTGCACTGTCAGGAAGACTGTTCTTTACCAGATCTACCTTCTTTTTCAGATCATCATATGCCTCATCTGTATCAGTACCGTATTCGTATTCCAGCATAACCATGGAACTGCCTTCACTGGAATTAGATGTAACAGATTTCAGGCCGCTTAAAGTTCCTACCTGATCCTCAATAGGCTTTGTAATGATCTCATTTACGTCCTCAGGGCTTGCTCCGGAATAGGTGGTCATAACCATCAGTACCGGCATTTCCATATCCGGGATATTTTCCAGGCTCATGCTGGTTACAGAAGTGTAGCCGAAAACGATCAGGCAGAGCACTGCCATCAATGTGGTAATGGGCCGTTTGAGGACAAATCTTGTTAAACCATTCATTATGTCGTCCTCCTTACTGTGCCTTGTTTCCTGTCATGGGAGCTCCCGGTCCGCCTGGTGCATTCCCTTCTGGTCCACCTGCAGGTGCTCCGGCTGCATCACCGGTGCTGTCATCCTGTGTCGTTTCCCCTTTTAATCTTACCTCTGCTCCGTCATACAGCTCAGAGCTCCAGGTAGTAACTACCATGTCATCCATAGAAAGACCGGATTTTACCTCTAAAATATCGGAGTCAAAAATTCCCTCTTCAATAAATTTCTGCCATACTTTTCCGTCTGAATATGTATACACATAAGGTTCGCCATTTTCATAATAAACAGCATCTACCGGAATGGTCATAACTCCCTCTGCCTTTTCAGAAGTTACATACAGCTTTACTTCAGAACCGGTAGGAAGAACCACATCTGCGTCCACAGAAGCCTTTACCTTGTAAAGTCCTGTAGTCTCATCCGCCATGGTACTTACTTCATAAACCGTACCTTCATAAGTCTGTCCGTCCTTTTCCACATCAATGGTATCTCCTTCTTTCAGATAGCCTCTGATGCGCTCTGTAGTGGAGAAAGATACCACTCTGCTTCCCTGTCCGGAAATAACAAAGATCAGATTGCCCTGGGATACATTGTCATAATTTTCCACATTACAGATCTCTACCAGACCTTCCATAGGTGCTGTGATCTGGCTGTATTCCAGCTGTGTTTCATAGTTATATTTTGCCTGGTCATAGTTTATCTGGGCACTGGACACTGCATTCTGATACTGGCTGTACTGCTGGTCAGAAAGTCCGCCTCCTGCATATAAAAGCTGCTGGCGGGAAAGTTCTTCCTGAGCCTGGCGCAGTGTTAATGCAGCTGAGTCCATGGTATTTTTTGCTGACTCTACCTGTTTTGTGTCAATGTTGCAAAGGACCTGTCCCTTGGTCACCACATCACCGGCCTTTACATTTACCTCTGTTACATCACCGGCTGCTTTTGGATAAATATAAACCACATCAGAAGGCTCGATCTTACCGATCACACTGGTGGTCAGCCGGATATCTCCTGTCTCAGGTTTTTCTGCATCCATAACAGGAAGAGCCACTGCCTGGGCAAACTGTTTCGGTTTCGTAAATTTAGGTACGATGACCGCACACAATGCAATAATACAGATCCCTGCAATTATGATCTTTTTCTTCATCTTTTCTCTTATCCTTTCCCCACGCAGCAAAAAACGCTGCTTTTCTCATTAACATTCTTCCTAAGGATACCATTACTTAATGAACCCTTTCTTAATCGAAGATGAACTGAAGATGAAATCACATATTTTTCACATTTCCATTCAGGTCTTTTTGAACTTTCTTTCCTTATTCTTTTATTTTGTTCCCAATATTTCACCTGATGTTCATGAAAATGTGCTATGCTGAATATGATAATGAGGCTGATCTGAAGATGCAGGCCCAAAATAGGATCAATCTATAAAATATATAAAGAAGAAAGGCAAAGAAACTACCATGCAGATATTGACCATTCTTGTAATAGAAGACGAAGACTCCCTGCTGCAGCTCTACCGCATTGTGCTGGAAAAAGAAGGTTTTAAGGTTTTAACTGTACACAATGGACAGGAAGCCTGGGATCTGATCGAGAACGAACATGTAGATCTGGTGATCACCGATATTTTAATGCCTGTTATGGACGGCTATGAATTTACCAAACTGCTGCGCCATTCCAACCCCGGCATGCCGGTACTGATGATCACTGCAAAAGATGATTTTCCTTCTAAAAATAAGGGCTTTTCCCTGGGAACAGACGATTATATGACAAAACCGGTAAATTTAGATGAAATGGTATTGAGGGTGCGGGCACTGCTTCGCCGTTCACACATTGCCAGTAATAAACGGCTTACTCTGCCTCATACTATCTTGGATTATGATGCACTGACCGTAACCTGGGGAGATGATCCCCAGATGCTTCCCCAGAAGGAATTTTTCCTGCTATTTAAGCTGATCTCCTATCCAAATAAGATCTTTACCCGTATGCAGTTAATGGATGAGATCTGGGGGCGCAACAGTGAGTCAGACCTACAGACCATTGATGTACATATCAACCGGCTGCGCAGACGTTTTGAGAATAATCCGGATTTTGAGATCATAACAGTCCGTGGACTTGGATATAAGGCGGTGATGAAAGAATGAAAGATCTGAAATTATGGGGTATTTTTATCAGTTTGATCATTGTTGTGCAGGCACTGGGATTTTTCGTATTTTCCGGCATTGCCTGGTGTTTATTCCACGCAGGCATATTAAGTCCGGATCATCCCCCTATGGGCTGGTTTCCTTTTCTCACCAACACCTGCAGTTCCGCACTGATCTCCCTGTGCATTACCACAGTCATCTCCCACCACTTTTTCCGCCCTATCCAGGACCTGGTCCATGCTTTAGAGCAGGTATCTGCAGGAAATTTTGATGTGCGGTTAAAAGAAAATGACATCTGGTATGAAGTCAGGGAGATGAATTTAAACTTCAATAAAATGGTGAAGGAGTTAAATTCCATTGAAACTTTGCAGTCTGATTTTATCCAGAATGTATCCCATGAGATAAAAACCCCTCTTGCTGCCATTGAAGGCTACGCTGCCCTTCTGTCTGCTTCTACCAGGGATGAACAGAATAAGCTGTACGCAGAACAGATCTTAAAAAGCTCCCGGCAGCTTTCTACTCTTACCGGAAACATTTTAAAATTGTCCAAACTGGAAAACCAGTCCATTATCTCTGAAAAGAAAACCTTCTCTTTAGATGAACAGATCCGTCAGGCAGTCCTTTCCCTAGAGCCCATCTGGTCTGCCAAAAATCTGTCTCTTA
>OJQK01000596.1_pt1 | contig 15273 bp, 15 predicted proteins | sample 1598741 | NCBI WGS metagenome assembly OJQK01 (sample SAMN03922511, study PRJEB24848) | human gut metagenome | isolation source: stool sample | host: Homo sapiens | place: Germany | collected 2010-02 | reverse complement strand
TTAAGAAGCAAAAAGTCCACCAGTCATGATGCACTACGCATCGTACTGGTGGACTTTTTCTGTAAAGATATAAAAATAGATATTCATATATCGCCATAACCAATGTCGTTATCGTAGGCATGAAGATCTTCTTTCAGGAAATCTGCTTTACGAATATACATCGAATTTACCAGCTCTCCTTTTTCGTGGAGCAGGCTGAATTTGTAGTCTAATAATGCTGCCGGTACATAGAGCATTTTAGCCGTTTCAAAAAATGTGTGTCCCGAAAGGCATTCCAGAACTTCCTCATCTTCTAACAGAAGTTCTGCCGCAAAGAAGTTTGCTTCGTTTTCTTCGATTGATCTATCATCAAACACTTCCATTTCTTGAAAGCCGTGCATCATGGCGATTTTCGTATGCAGGACAGCGTGTCCTAATTCATGTGCGACTAAGATACGTTCCAGGATACCGTTCACATTGTGATCTATCACGATATTCTTCTGCCTGGACTGGTAATAGAAGAAGCCCTTCAATTTCTTCTGTAAATCGTAATAATGGATTTTGATGCCTAAAAGCTGGCACAACTCGTAAGGGTCTCTGGTGTGATATTTTCGCACAAGCTTATCGACAGTTTCAATGATATGCTCTGCCGTTTTCATTTACTTCACCTCCGAATCGCACACAGAAAACAGATTCTGTGCTTGAGGATTTTACTCTTTATCTTTATGCTTTCTGTATTTCTTCGGAGTGTACTTTTCCCGTGCTGTTTTCTTAGAGTCCATATAAACTGACATAATCGCCTGGAAGAATACATCTTTTGCGTCCTCGTCCAATTCTCCACCGGCAAACAGAGAATTTACACGCCCCAGCACTTCCTGAGCTTCTTTTGCTCCCTTTGAACCGAAGTTTTCCTTTGCCTCTAAAATAAACATATCCTGATCTATATGGCTCTGGCTGTCCGTTTCGGATTCGTCCAAAAGATAGGACACAGAGATATGCAGCGCTTCAGCAAGTTTTCTGATGTTGCTTTTTCTGGGGAGTGTTCCAAGCTGTTCATAGGTGTAAAGGGATCTTTCAGAGATGCCGGTCATCTGGGCAAGCTCCGTTTGAGATAGGTTCATAGCCAAACGAGCTTCTTTAATTTTTTCTCCAAATGTCATGGTACTGTCCTTCCTTTCAAAAAATATTTATTCGTAACTTCCGATTATTTGTTGACAAACTTCTGGAAAATGCTATAATAAGAATCATAACAGAAGTTTTAATTCCACTTAATTATATATCGGAACTTTTATAAAGTCAAGAACTTCCGATTTCACTTCTGTTATTTTAATCAAATATCGGAAGTTATAGTCATTCTTGTCCCATGGTATTTGTTTCCCTTTAGCCAAGTGACAGGAGTTAGAAAGGAATTCTTATTTTATGGATTAGGCTGAAAGGAGATTCTGAATGAGCAGATATAATACACAGGTATTAAGCAGTATTCGAATGCTTTGCCGGATGCAGAACATTGACGAGAAGGTTCTGTATGAAAGAGCAAAGCTGATTTTATCCATATATCGAGAGGTGTGCTGGTCTACCATTGATCGTGCGAATGATGTATGTGATACCCTTATTTGTACTTACGGTGACAGCTTAGATGGTGCATTGATTTATCTGGAGAACTTTGCTCCGGATGAAGCGAGAGAACGATTTGAAGAACGCATTCGCAGCTTATTTGAGACAAAGTGGATCATTGAACTGGTAGATATGGCTATGTTGAAAATCAGAGAATATCCAGATAAAGGCGCTCTGTACTGTGAGATTATCTCAAAGGCATATCTCAACCGCTTCAAGTACAGGGAATCAGAAATGCTGGAGGTTTTGAATATGGAACGCAGCACCTACTATGACCGAAAGAAAGAAGCGATACTGTTATTTGGTCTGTCACTTTGGGGAACAGCCATTCCTAAATTGAAAGATTTCCTGGAAAGTGCCCGGGAGGAAGAAGCATTGTGTTATTGTGAATGCTAAGACAGGATTTTAGTCCGACTAAAATCCGATGAAAATACGACGGTTCCCCTACTGAAAGTCCGACTTGTCCAGTGTTAAAATGGCTATGCTGGGAGATAGCGGCATAAAATTGAATAGAGAGAGTTACGCCTCGTGCCTGTAATGGGTACGGGGCTTTTTTTATACCTGCCTATCTTCCTTCATTTTAACACAAAGGCATGAACGAGAGCTTGGAGTAATTTACTCCGGCTCTTTTTTTATGCCTGCAAGGAGGACAGGCAGATGGCAAAGGGTATTGAGAATCGGGCACGATCTCCTCCCGCTGTTTTTGATTTTGCAACTTCACAAATTCAAAAACACGGAGGAACGAAAATGTATTACGACTTGGTTGAAAGCGGAAAAAGAATTAAAGCCTTGAGAAAGGAACATGGGCTTACACAGGAACAGCTTGCGGAGCAGTTAGGTGTTGCCGCAAACACCATTGCACGAATTGAAACCGGCAACAGAGGTATCTCTATTGATTTGGCAATCGAACTGGTTGTGCGCTTTGAGACAACCCTTGATTACATATTTTTAGGTCGTGAATAACCTCAAAACTATACCTACGAGGCAATAAAAACTTGCATGAGGAACAGGTACAATTTAGATACAGCCAAAGAAAATCGGCTGCTTGATCCTTGAAAACTGAATACACAGTCATCGAATACGTTCCTGTTGCCGGTGCGAGAGCATCAGCCACATCAGCGGTACGCCGAGACGTATCGGATAGAGAAACAGAACGACTTTCTTCTATAAATTAAGCGCTTGTCTCTCTCCCGATGCCAGCGATCAATACTGGCTTGTAAATATTGGGTTGCTCCCAATACGGCCATGAAAGCAACAGGATTAAAGATACTTCTCTACGGAGCTGGCGGAGAACCCGGCAGAGGTTAGATTCCTATGGAACTGATTCGCAATCAGTCGTTCGGTGATTCCCTGAGGGCGTAAGCCCTCTTTCCCAGGGGTGCGTGGCAAATATGGGACACATAGACTTTTGGACTGACTGCCTGATTCCTTTCTGGCAGTCAGTTATTACATAGCCAACGAAAGGAGGTCATGGCACATGATGAAAGAAAATTGGGTATATTGCCGTGGTGATATTTATTGCGCCAATCTGGACCCGGTAGTTGGGTCAGAACAAGGCGGCATCCGTCCGGTTATCGTCATTCAGAACGATACCGGTAATAAACACGCTCCCACATTGATTGTGGCAACGGTCACCACCAGAATCCATAAGAAAGCGAATATGCCGACGCACTTTGTTATTTACGACAATCCTGCATTCAAAGAAGCGTCCGTTGTTCAGCTGGAACAGATTCGTACCATTGATAAAAGCAGGATTGATAATTACTTAGGTAAGGTAACGCCCCGTGAAATGGTAGCGATTGAGAAAGCCTTATCTGTCAGCCTGGCAATGGAACAGCTGAAAAAGCGTTCCCCAAAACATAAAGCAAAGAGAGCGAAGGAGTGAACATAAATGTTTGAAGAAAGAATCGCTGCCATGAATCAGCGCACCGAAGAAGCGATGGCTACTAACGCAGTTCAGTTTGATAAGAGAACCTATACGGTTGATGAGATTCAGGATATTCTGGGCATCAGCAGAACCAGTGCATACAACCTTGTGAAAAAGAAAGTTTTTCACAGTGTCCGCATTGGCGGCAGCATCAGAATCTCCAAAAAGAGTTTTGATGAGTGGTTGGATCATCAAATGTAAGATTTGTCAAGGGCGTCGTACAACCCGGCGACAAACTTCAAAACATATTGAGAGTTCGATAAAATGTAGCCATGACAAGAAACACATGACTACATTTTTTACATAGGAGGTTGTACGATGGCGGAAATGAGAAAACGCACGAGTATGTCTGTTCCGGAAATGGGCAGGATGCTCGGTCTTGGTAAAACGGAGTCATACTGGCTCATTAAGAAGAATTACTTCAAAACCATTCTTGTCGGCAACACCATGAGGGTGATGATCGACAGCTTTGAAGAATGGTATGCCAATCAGTTCAAATACCAGAAGGTCGATGGAACCCCTCCCGGCGAGGAATTGAAGAAAACTACATATTCAATGGAGGAGCTTGGACAGCGCCTTGGGCTGAAAGAAGCGACTGCTTACGAGCTGGTTGCCAAAGGGCATTTTGATGTGGTTGATGTCCTGGGCAAGCGCAGAGTGACCAAGGAGAGCTTTGAAAGATGGTATGCTTCTCAAACCGATTACCGCACGGTAGAGGATCAGGAACTGGATGCAGATATTATGGCATCCACCTACGGTCTGCCGGAAATGGCAAGAATGCTTGGGGTACATCGTCAGACCATTTACTATATCGTTGCCAATGAAGATTTTGAGCTTATCAAGGTTGGCAGGTATAAGCGAGCTACCAAAGAGAGCTTTGAAAAATGGTATCACAATCAGACCCGCTACCAGTTAGCGGAAGATAGACAGGAAAGGAGCTGATTACATGGCATCTATCGTTAAGAGAAAAAAGAAGTATTCTGTGGTTTATACATACACCGATGAGAACGGCAACAAGCGTCAGAAGTGGGAAACCTTTGAAACGAATGCCGAAGCAAAGAAAAGGAAGTTGCAGGTTGAATATGAGCAGGAGTCCGGAACCTTTATTCCCCCTTCTGCTAAAACCGTCAACGATCTTTTGGATGAGTATATGTCAATCTATGGTGTGAACACCTGGGCGATGTCTACCTATGAAAGCAGAAAGAGCCTGATTGCAAACTATATTCGTCCCCTCATCGGTGATATGAAGCTGGAGGATGTCACGCCGAGAATCATGGACAAGTATTACCGAGATTTGCTTTCTGTCAAAGCGGTTTCTTCTAAGTATGTAAAAGCCCGTACAGAATATCTGACTCCGCATACTGTCCGAGAGGTTCACAAGACATTGCGAAATGCTTTCAATCAAGCGGTCAAGTGGGAATTGATGACCAGAAACCCTGTGGAGCACGCTACGCTGCCGAAAGAAGAACACAAGACCAGGGATATCTGGACAGCAGAAGTGCTCCAGAAGGCTCTGGAAGCCTGTGACGATGATATTCTTCGTCTGGCTATTAACCTTGCCTTCTCCTGTTCCCTGCGAATGGGCGAGCTTCTGGGGCTTACCTGGGACTGTATTGACATTTCCCCCACCAGTATTGAACTTGGTCAGGCAAGCATCTTCGTTGAAAAGGAGTTGCAGAGAGTAAATCGTGAAGCGATGGCAGATCTGGACGGTAAGGACATCATGTTCAAGTTCCCGCCGACCTTCGCCAGTACGCATACCGCATTGGTTCTCAAAACTCCTAAGACCAAAACAAGTGTCCGCAAGGTGTTCTTACCGAAAACCGTAGCGGAAATGTTGGTACAGCGAAAGGCTGACATCGAAGAACTGAAAGACCTTTTCGGTGACGAGTTCGTAGACTTCAATCTGGTTTTCTGTTCTTCCAATGGCAAGCCGATTGAGGGGCAGGTTATCAACCGTGCTTTCAATAAGCTGATTGAGGAGAAGGGACTGCCGAAAGTGGTTTTCCATAGTCTCCGACATTCCAGTATCACTTACAAGCTGAAGCTGAACGGTGGCGATATGAAATCCGTTCAAGGCGATTCCGGTCATGCACAGGTCAAGATGGTAGCGGATGTTTACTCCCATATCATCGACGATGACCGCAGACTGAACGCTGAAAGAATGGAAGCTGCGTTCTACTCAGGCAGACAGGCAACGCCTGAGCCGGTTCAACCAGCCGCAACGGAAAGCTCCGCTGATGATAAAGAACTTCTTCTGAAGCTTCTGCAAAATCCGGAAATGGCAGCACTCCTGAAGTCGCTGGCAAAAACATTATAGTAACTGCAAGGGCAGATCCTTTTACATAGCTACAATAGCTGTAAAAGGGTCTGCCCTTATTTTTTTGTTATGGAGGTCAACGAGTATGGATAGAATCTTTATGGACGAGTATTACGAGCATCTGAGAGCTGACAATATCGAGGCATTTTCCAAGGAAAGGAACGACGAATATGTTGGCAGAGCTGAGGAATACAAAGCAGCAAAGTCGGCATTGCTTGAAGGATTGGGACTTGAGCATTTGTTTGACCATAGCCATGAACTGACTCCGAAAGAGAAAGAAATATGGATGCTGTTCGATAGGGTTGATGTAGCAGAGCTTCTGGCAAGGGATGCTTTTGCCAAGGGTGCTTATATGCTCGGCGCTGAGGATAGAGAGATTATGCTGAAATAAAAAAAGACCTGCTTCGGCGGGTCTAAATTACATAGAATCATTGAGTCTGAAAAACCTTTGAAATTCTTAATAATTCTGGTTGAAAAATTCATTTTGAAATGATATATAAAACAGACTGAAATCTGTGTCTAAGGACACCCGCACCCTCACACGAGAATGAATAGGATTTCCTATCATTTCGCATCACGAGAAGTTACATAGTGACATTTACTTGCACTTGCAACGTCCACCAAAAATCGAAAGACTTGCTAATTTCGAGCCAATCGGACGGTGTAAAATCCCTCTGAATTAGCTATCACAGCGTAGTATCAGATGGGATTTGAAATGCTGAAAAACCTTGTATTTCCAAGCATTTTTAAGCATTAGATGCCACTTCCCGATGTCGTATCGGGTCTACTCCTAAGCGGAAGGCCGTGTGTTCGAATCACATCGGGGACGCCAGCGCAAAACCAAGCCCGGAAGGTTTACGAACCCTCCGGGCTTGGTTTTTTCTCTATTGAAAGTGAAAGCGCCAACGCAGCGCTCACACCAGCTTTGCCCCGGCGTGGGGCAGGCTTTCTGCGCCAAGGCTTTGCAGCTTTTGAGGCAGGGCGGCAAGGTCGCCGCCGGTATAGTACCAGCCCGCCCGCAGCCAGTCCTGCCAGTGCCAGCAGCAAAAGCACCACCAGCGCCTTGCCCAGTCGGTGATGCTTCGGGCGCGGCGGCACGGGCGGTGCCGCTGCGAGGGAGGCAGGGGTCAGGGCTGCATCCGGCACGGCTCTGCCATAGGGCTGCCAGTTTGTGCCCCCAGCCTGCGGCAGACCACAGGCGGCACGGCGCAGCATATCCAGCAGCCATAGCCCGGGGTTCTCGTCCGACGCAAGGCACCGCAGCCAGCAGCCCTTTTTACCGCCCACCAGCAGCAGACGGCTTTGGGGCAGTTCCACACAGCCCACCGTCAGCGCGGCACCGGTCAGCTTCTGCATGACCTGCACCCGCGCCAGTGTGCGGGCAGGCTCTGCCTGCGGTGCCTTGCGCAGCTTGCGGCTGAGCCGGGCGGTGAGCGCGGTATTGGCGTAGCTCATAGCGCCAAAATCGAATACCTTTTCCGCGCCGGGAAGGTTTTCCAGCCGGGTCTCCAGCAGCGCCCCGGCGGCGGTATCACTGCACACCAGCAGCTTGCGGTGCTGTTCCAGCGCCTGCACTGCGGCAGCGGCAAGGGTCTGCTCCCCTTCCCCGTACAGTGCCAGGGCAAGGCTTGTCCGCAACTGCTGTACCGCCCGGTGCAGCTGCTGCGGGGTGCTGCTTTGCAGCGCCACCAGTGTTTCCGCACCCCGGCTGCGGCAGTGCACCGTGCCCTGCCAAGTGTCCGGCAGGGCTTCCACAGCCTTTTGCACGGTCTGCTCCGGTGCACCGAACAGCCGCAGCACGCAGCCTGCCGGGCGCTTGCCCGCAGGGTCTCGTCCAAGGCGGTCAGGGCGGCGGGGTCATGCTGTGCGCTTTCGGCCAGCACCTGCGTACCGGCAGGGGTCTTGCCCTGTGCCAGACGCAGCGCCAGTTCCAGCGCAGTCTGTGCGGCGCGGGCGCGGATGAGCGCACGGTCCGGGCGGGAGACGAACAACTTCTTCACATACGCCTTATCTCCCCGGGCAGCGCCCAGATACACCGTGCCCACAGGCCGGACGGCATCGCCGCCGCCGGGGCCTGCCAGACCGGTAACGCTGACCGCGATATCTGCACCGGCGGCCTTTGCCGCGCCCAGCGCCATCTGCGCCGCCACGGGAGCCGACACCACATTATATTGCGCAATGACCGCCGGGTCCACCCCGACAAGCTTCGCCTTGGCCTGCTCCCAGTAGGTCACAAAGCCGTAGCCGAACACCTCGCTTGCGCCGGACACACTGGTCAGGCGCTGGGCGATCATGCCGCCGGTGCAGCTTTCGGCGGTGGCAATGGTCAGGCCGTTGGCCTGCAGCGTATGCACCACCGTCTCTTCCAACCCGGCGACATCCTCATCATACACCGCATCGCCCAGCAGATCATAGAACTTTTTGGCGTAGGCGCGGCACATGGTCTGTGCCTCGGCGTCATTCTGCGCCCGGGCGGTGATGCGGATCTCGCATTCGCCGGTCTTGCAGTAGATGGCGGCGGTGGGGTTCGGGTTTTCCAGCAGCGCACGCACCCGGTACTCCAGATTGCTCTCGCCGCCCAGCACCCGCAGCGTCAGGCTGTGCAGGGCGCAGCTCTGCCGCGCCAGCAGCAGTGGGCGTACGCTTTCCTCCCACATGGCCTTCATCTCATGGGGCACGCCGGGCATCAGCACGGCACAGCGGCCGTCCTGCTCGAACCATGCGCCCGGCGCGGTGCCGTGGTGGTTGACCACCTTATGCCCGTGCACCGGCACCATGGCCTGCTTGCGGTTGTTGGGGGTGGTCTCGCGCCCGGTGCGGGTAAAGAAGTCCACGATCTTCTGCCACTCCTCCGGGTCAAAGGTAAGGGTATCGCCAAAGCAGGCGGCCACCGTCTCCTTGGTCAGGTCGTCTGCCGTGGGGCCCAGCCCGCCGGTGAACACCAGCAGGTCGCACCGCTGCTTTGCCTCGTTGACAAAATCCGCCAGACGGTCCTGGTTATCGCCGATGGTGCTCTGCCGCCGGACGGTGATGCCCAGCGCGGCCAGCTCCCGGCTAAGGTACTGGGCATTGGTGTTAAGAATGTTGCCGAGCAGCAGCTCGGTACCCACACTGATGATCTCTGCTGTCATGGACAAATCAACCCTCGAATTCTACCTGATCGGTGATGCGCACCCGGATGCGCTCGGTCTGCTCTGCGGCTTCGGCTTCCAACGCGGCAAGGCCGGGCATGGCAGCTTCGGCGGCAAGGATCTCCTCTGCCAGACCGGGCATGGCGGCTTCGGCCTCCAGGATCTCTGCCAGCTCGGGGCGGATCTTCGGGTGCGGCGGGGTGAAGATGGTGCAGCAGTCCTCATAGGGCAGAATGCTGGTCTCAAAGGTATTGATATGGCGGGAGGTCTCAATGATCTCGGTCTTGTCCATACCGATGAGCGGGCGCAGGATGGGCAGGTCCTGTGCAGCATCGGTGCACTGCAGCGCCTTGACGGTCTGGCTTGCCACCTGTGCCAGACTTTCGCCGGTGACCAGCGCTTCACAGCCCTGCTTTTTGGCAATCACGTTTGCAATGCGCATCATGCTGCGGCGCATCAGCACCGTGAACAGCACATCCGGAGCATTATCCCGAATGTATTCCTGGGGTTTTGTGTAGGGCACTACAAACAGGTTGGCGCTGCCGGTATACACGGTGATGAGCTGTGCCAGAGCCTTTACTTTTAGTTTTGCACGCTCAGAAGTATACGGCCCCCGCTTGGCGATCATCCAGGAGGCCACCGGGCTGTCGATGCCGCCAGAGAGCATATTCAGGGCACGGCCGCTGGTGCCCACGGGCAGACCGCCCTCACCCGGTATTTTTGGGCCGTGAATATACGCACCGTAATCTCGAATTTCCACAATGACCTTGAACTGCGGGTTATGCACATCCACCTTCAGGTAGTTGTGCTTGCCCAGCAGATAAGCGCCCAGCTCCCGCATCAGCTCCGGGCTGGTCATGGGGTAGGTCTTGTCGGCGCGGCGGGCTTCCACCTTGAAGGTACGGATGCCGTGCAGCGCGCTGCCCAGATAGTCCTCGGCGGTCTGGCAGATGGTATCGAAATCCTTTTCGCACACCACGGCGCGGCTGAGCGCGGCAAGGCCGAACACCTTGCTGACCCGCTCAAAGGCGAGGTCCATATCCACGTCCTCTTCCTCAGGTTCCATATAAAAAGTGGACTGGGTGCAGTACACCTTGAACTTGCCCACCGTCTTAAGACGGTAGCGCAGAATCTTCATCATGGCTGCTTCGAACTGGTTGTGTATAAGAGACAGATTGAGGCCTTTCAGGGACATTTCGCCCTGATAGCCCATAATAATTTCCTTCATAAATGTTGCATCTCCTGATGTGGGATTTATAATGGCCTCCGCTTTCGCTCTGGCCATATTCAGCGGAAAAATTGTTTTACTCTATGAATGGAAAATGACTGCGGTCATTTTCCATTCACCCTTTCACGCATTAGGGTCGCGCAGGCAAACTGCATCTTCCCATAGAACGGCTGACAGCTTTCTCTTCGGACACGAATCGGGCCATTCCATCGCCCGCCCTATTGCCCTGCGGGCAACAGGGTCCCACCCCAGCGGACGGTCCTCAGAGAAACTGTCAGCCGTTCTGCGGCTTCTGTTTTTACTTTCTGATCTTCTGCAAGTGCTTCATGCCGTCCTCGAAGCGGTTGAGGAAGGCATCCACGTCCTCCGGGGTGTTGTCGGCGCAGAAGGACACCCGGATGGCGGTGTCGATGGCAAGCGGGTCGCGCCCCATGGCTGCCAGCGTGTGGCTGGGCTGACCGCGGCCGCAGGCGCTGGCCGAGGAGACGTAGATCTGCTCTTCGGCCAGAAAAGCCAGCATGGTCTCGCTCTTGATGCACATCTCGCTGAAGTTCAGCACCTCGGGCACGGCGTTCTCCGGGCTGTTGATGACTACCTCCGGGAAGGCTTTCAGCCCCTCCCGCAGCTGCCGGTTCAGTGCACGCATTGCAGTGTCCCGGCTCTTCATGGTCTTGGCCAGACGGGTGGCCGCTGCGGCCAGACCCATGGCGTAGGGCAGGTTTTCGGTGCCGGGGCGCATCTGCCGCTCCTGCTCGCCGCCCAGATAGGGCGGCTGGAAGGCCTGCACCAGCCGGTCGGAAAGGTAGAGCGCGCCAATGCCCTTGGGTGCGTGGATTTTGTGGCCGCTCACCGAGAGCGTATCGATGTTGTCCAACTTGATGGGCACGCGCATCCATGCCTGCACCGCGTCCACATGGACGATGGTGCGGCTGTTGCGGCGCTTTACCTCGGCGGCAAGGCGCTCCACATCGTTGCGGGTGCCGATCTCGTTGTTCACCATCATGCAGGCCACAAGGATGGTGTTCTTGTCCACCCGCTCCAGCATAGCGTCAATGTCCAGCGTGCCGTCTGCCCGGGGGGCTACCACGGTAACGTCGTAGCCCAGCTTTGCCAGCCGCTCCAGCGGCCGCTGCACACTGGGGTGCTCGAAGCCGGACACCACGATGCCCTTGCCGAAGGTGCGGGTCTGCACCGCGCCCAGCAGCGCCAGATTGTTGCTCTCGCTGCCGCAGGAGGTAAAGTACAGTTCCCGGCTTTTGCAGCCCAGCGTGCGCGCCACGGCGGCGCGGGCGGCATTCAGGGCTTCTTCACTGCGCGCGCCCGGGCCGTACAGGCTGGAAGGGTTTGCCCAGTGCTCCCGCATGGCCTTGTCGATGACGTCCGCCACCTCGGGCGCTACGATGGTGGTGGCCGCGTTGTCCAGATAATGTAACTGAGGATTTTGCAGCATAAACGGATTTCCTGCTTTCTGTCGTTGTTTTCATAATAACCCAGAATAGTATAAGAGACAGGTATAGCACAAACCCCTGGATAACGCAAAAAATTTTATGCATTTATGGGGTGATTTTTGTAACTGTACCTCCTTGACAAACACCCCGGTGGTGTGCTATCTTTACAGCATAGACCGCATCCCTGCTGACGGAACCTTGTGGAGCACCACAGTGCAGGGGTGCTGGGGATGTCAATGCCGACCGTCTGGGCAGCCTTGCGCAATTGCTGCGCAAAGCTGCCCTTTTTTGCTATCAAGGAGGATGTCTGTATGAAGACCGATATCGAGATCGCGCAGGAAGCCAGAATGAAGCCCATCACCCAGATCGCAGCTCAGCTGGGTCTGGAGGAGGAAAGTGTGATCCCCTATGGCCGCTACAAGGCCAAGATCGACCACCGGCTGATCCACAACGCCAAAAAGCAGGGCAAGCTGATCCTTGTCACCGCCATCAGCCCCACCCCTGCCGGTGAGGGTAAGACTACTACCAGCGTAGGTCTGGCCGACGCCATGAACGCACTGGGCAAAAAGACCATGCTCTGCCTGCGCGAGCCCAGCCTTGGCCCCGTGTTCGGCGTAAAGGGCGGCGCTGCCGGCGGCGGCTACGCACAGGTGGTGCCCATGGAGGATATCAACCTGCACTTTACCGGTGACCTGCACGCCATTGGCACCGCCAACAACCTGCTGGCTGCCATGATCGACAACAGCATCCAGCAGGGCAACCCGCTGAATATCGATCCCCGCCGCATCACCTGGAAGCGCTGCATGGACATGAACGACCGGCAGCTGCGGTTCATCGTGGACGGTCTGGGCGGCAAGGTGAACGGCACCCCCCGCGAGGACGGCTTTGACATTACCGTGGCCAGCGAAGTCATGGCCATCTTCTGCCTTGCCACCAGCATCTCCGATTTGAAGGAGCGGCTGTCCCGCATCGTGTGCGCCTATACCTACGACGGCAAGCCGGTGACCGCCGGTGAGATCGGCGCAGCCGGTGCCATGACCGCCCTGCTGAAGGACGCACTGGACCCGAACCTTGTGCAGACGCTGGAAAACAACCCCGCCATCATCCACGGCGGCCCCTTTGCCAATATTGCCCACGGCTGCAACAGCGTGCTGGCCACCAAGCTCAGCCTCTCGCTGGCAGACTACACCATCACCGAGGCAGGCTTCGGTGCTGATCTGGGTGCGGAGAAATTCTTGGATATCAAGTGCCGCTATGCCGGTATTGCCCCCTCTGCCTGTGTGCTGGTGGCTACCGTGCGCGCCCTCAAGAGCCACGGCGGCGTAGCCAAGGCAGACCTGAACCAGCCCAACCTCGAGGCCGTCAAGGCCGGTGCTTCCAACCTGATCCGCCACATCGACAACCTGAAAAACGGCTTCGGTCTGCCGGTGGTGGTGGCTATCAACGCCTTCCCCACCGACACCGCCGAGGAGCAGGCTTATGTGGAGCAGGTCTGCGCCGAGCAGGGCGTGCCCTGCGTGCTGAGCGAGGTGTTCGCCAAGGGCGGCGAGGGCGGCAAGGCACTGGCTGAAAAGGTGCTTGAGATTCTGGAGGATCGTCCCATCCAGTACACCTACCCGCTGGAGATGCCCCTGAAGGACAAGATCAACGCCATTGCCACCAAGATCTATCGCGCCGACGGCGTGAATTACAGCGCCGCCGCCAGCAAGACGCTGGCCGAGCTGACCGAGATGGGCTACGGCAACCTGCCCGTCTGCATTGCCAAGACCCAGTACAGCTTCAGCGACAACGCCAAGCTGACCGGTGCACCCACCGGCTTTACCATGGAGGTGCGCGAGGTGCGTCTGGCCGCCGGTGCAGGCTTTGTGGTGGTGATCTGCGGCAACATCATGACCATGCCCGGCCTGCCCAAAAAGCCCGCCGCCGTGAACATCGATGTGGACGCCGACGGCAAGATCACCGGCCTGTTCTGATAAAAAAGCCCGATAAAGCACAAAAGGCGCTGTCCGCAAGGACAGCGCCTTTTGTATTTTCACTCCATGGTGTGGCTGCAAAGGTAGTCCACCCATACAGCGTAGCCCTCCGGCTTGATATGGTAGCCGTCCGGCTGGGCGTAGCTTTCGATCAGGTCGCCGTTTTCGTCCGCCAGTACCTCCCAAAGGTTGAGGAAGTAGCAGTTCTTTTCCAGTGCAATGGCGGCAAGTTCGTTGTTAATGTGGCACAGACGGTCGCGGTTCAGCCCTGCGTGGTTTGCCTGCGCGCTCACCTCCGGCCGCACCGGCGTGATGGACTGCACATAGATCTTTGTATCCGGCAGCGCCTGACTGATCATATCCAGCATCAAACGGTAGTAGGTCAGAAAGCTGGTGTAGTCGGTGTCCTGCCCCAGCACATTGCTGCCCAGCAGCACATAGACGGCCTTGGGCTGCTGCGCGGTCAGTGCGTCCAGCGGGATCTCTGTCACGCCGTCCACCCGCTTGCAGCTGGTGCCGTTAACAAAGGCGTTGGGGCCTACCCCCTTATAGGCGCAGAACTGTGCCCCGGGCAGACCGGTATCGTAGATCTGCAAGCCCTGCGTCAGGCTGTCGCCCACAAAGCTGGCCTGCGCAAACCAGCTTTTTTCCACCGGGGCACTGGCCGGCAGCGCCGCCATGCGGAAGTCCAGCGCGGTCTCGGTGCTGTCCTCCAGTGTCTGCACCCGCAGCTGCCGGGCCAGCGGATAGCTGACCGTGTTCCATGTGTTGTCCGTGGTCACCTGCCGCAGAATGGTGTTCTGGCTCAGGGCGGTGTCCACGCGCTCCCGGTGCAGCACCTTCCACAGGATGCCGATGGCTCCCAGCAGAGCCAGAAGCGCCAGCAGAGCAACGATGATAAACACTCTGCGCCAGCGCCGGTGCAGGATGCGCCGCCGGTATTCCTGATAATCTGCCATTGTCGTTCCCCCACTTCTGGCCCGGGATACGGGCTGTTCTATTTATAGTATAGCATAACCGCACTCAACAGCAAACCCCATTTGCCAAAAATGTGCTGTCGGTTTTGCACGGTACGGGGCTGTTTTGGTGCAAAACAGACAGTGCTCTGCCGCAAACGCTTGCATCCAATAGGCAGGATGTGCTATACTAAGATGAATCAAACGATAGGGAGGCTTTCACGATGGCATATACACCGAAATTGACTTATAAAGGCAAGCCCCTCGTCCGCAAGGACAACGAGCTGTATTACGGCAGCATGACCGACCCCTATGTGTTGTATCTGCAGATTTTGACCACCACCCCGGTGGGCGAGCAGCAGGTAGCCGACAAGGTACACCTGATGCTGCTTTCTACGGATACCACCAAGGCACCGCAGGAGCGCGTAGCGCGTCAGACCACCAAGCACGGCCTGTACAATGCGCTGGACATCGGCGGCATCTGGCTGCAGAAGGCCAACGAGACCCGCTGAACCAAATTAAAATGAACAATGCCGGACAGTCTGCGGACTGCCCGGCATTGCGTTTTTACAGGGACGATTTGGAATGGCCTTCGCGTGCGCTTTGGCCATATTCATAGGAATTTCTTTTTTAGATTGCAATTTTGGAAAATCTGCGGATTTTCCAAAATTGCCTTTTCACGGGCGATGAAGAATCG
>OJQK01000591.1_pt1 | contig 15359 bp, 12 predicted proteins | sample 1598741 | NCBI WGS metagenome assembly OJQK01 (sample SAMN03922511, study PRJEB24848) | human gut metagenome | isolation source: stool sample | host: Homo sapiens | place: Germany | collected 2010-02 | reverse complement strand
CTGTGTTAATCTGTGCAATCTGTGGTGAATTATAACATATTCTTAGAACGGCAGGTCATCCTTTGCATCCCCTGCGAGGAATTCCGGTGCGGCAGTGGGAGCCGGCGGCGGAACGGGAGCGCCCGGAGCGGGTGCGGCAGTGCTTACGCGTTCTACCTTCCATGCGCGAATACTGTTGAACCAACGGTCTTGCCATTGGCGTGCGTCTACATCAAAAGATACTGTCAGCTCTTCGCCCATCTGAATATTGAACTGTTCGATTTTGTCCGCTCCAAATACGTCAAAACACATTTTGCGCGGATATTGGCCATGGTCTTCAATCACATATTCTTGTGATTTCCATTCGTTACCTGACTTGGAAACTCCGCCTCTGGGCTGGAGTATAGCGATGATTTTTCCTGTAAATTCCATTGTTTTCTTTTTAAATGATGCGGCGAAGTTACAATTTTTTAGGAATATGAGACGAATATTCGGCTGTTTTTTCTTGCTATTTCTTTGTCGTAGGGAATTCTTTTTTTAACTTTGTCCGTCAGTTTGAAAAAGATAAAAACGGTTTCTAAGACGTTAGCAAAATAAAAAACTTAAATATACAGAAGATATGAAATTTATCGTTTCGAGTACTGCGCTCTCCAGTCATTTGCAGGCTATCAGCCGTGTGATTAATTCGAAGAATGCGTTGCCTATTTTGGATTGTTTCCTCTTTGAACTGCAAGACGGAACCTTGTCTGCAACTGTTTCCGACAGTGAAACGACGATGGTCACTACGGTCGAAGTGAATGAAAGTGATATGGACGGCCGTTTTGCCGTCACAGCCAAAACCCTTTTGGACGCTTTGAAGGAAATTCCCGAACAACCGTTGACTTTTGAAATCAATACGGATTCCCTTGAAATCACGGTACAGTATCAGAACGGTAAATACAGCCTGATGGGGCAGAATGCGGACGAGTTCCCGCAGTCTGCCATGTTGGGTGACAATGCCGTACGTGTGGAAATGGATGCACAAGTGTTGCTGGGTGGTATCAACCGTGCCGTGTTTGCTACGGCTGATGACGAGCTTCGTCCCGTGATGAACGGTATCTATTTCGATATCACAACGGAGGACATCACGATGGTGGCATCAGACGGTCATAAGCTGGTGCGCTGCAAGACACTGGCCGCCAAAGGTAACGAACGTGCCGCCTTTATCCTGCCCAAGAAGCCGGCTTCGCTGATGAAGAATCTGCTGCCGAAAGAGCAAGGCATGGTGACTATCGAGTTCGACGAACGCAACGCTGTGTTCACACTGGAAAGCTACCGCATGGTGTGCCGTCTTATCGAAGGTCGCTATCCCAACTACAACTCTGTGATTCCGCAGAACAACCCTTATAAAGTGACGGTAGACCGCCTGCAACTGCTCGGTGCTTTGCGCCGCGTGTCCATCTTCTCTTCGCAGGCAAGCAGCCTTATCAAGCTCCGTATGCAGGAGAATCTGATTGTCATCTCCGCACAGGACATCGACTTCTCTACATCGGCCGAAGAAACACTGGTTTGCCAATATGCGGGCAATCCGATGAGCATCGGTTTCAAGTCCACTTTCCTGATTGACATTCTGAATAACATTTCTGCCGATGAAATCGTTATCGAACTGGCAGATCCTTCACGTGCAGGTGTCATTATTCCGGTAGAGCAGGAAGAGAACGAAGACTTGCTGATGCTGCTGATGCCGATGATGCTGAATGACTGATGAATATTAGCAATCGGATTATGAGCTACGAGCTACAAGTGGCTGCGCAATTATGCCGCACGGTACTTGTAGCTCGTGGCTTGTAAGTTAAACTTATAATTTATAGCTCATAGCCAGAGCTTATAAAACGAAAAAACAATGAAATTGAATCTGAAAAATCCGATAGTCTTTTTTGATTTGGAGACTACGGGTACCAATATCAACTCAGACCGAATTGTCGAAATTTGTTACCTCAAGGTATATCCCAACGGGAATGAGGAGTCCAAAACCATGCGTATCAACCCCGAAATGCCCATTCCTGCCGAAGCATCTGCCGTTCATGGCATCTACGATGCCGATATAGCCGACTGCCCCACATTCAAGGAAGTGGCGCGCAACATTGCCAATGACATTGAAGGATGCGACTTGGCGGGCTTCAACTCCAACCGTTTTGATATCCCCGTCCTGGCGGAAGAGTTCCTTCGTGCCGGTGTGGACATTGACATGAGCCGCCGCAAGTTTGTGGACGTGCAGGTCATTTTCCACAAGATGGAGCAACGCACGCTGTCTGCTGCCTATAAATTCTATTGCGGCAAGAATCTGGAAGACGCCCATACGGCAGAGGCTGATACACGTGCCACTTACGAGGTGCTGATGTCTCAGTTGGACCGCTATCCGGAGTTGCAGAATGACGTGGCTTTCCTTGCCGACTATTCCAGCTTCAACAAGAATGTGGACTTTGCCGGCCGTATGGTCTACGACGATAAAGGTGTGGAAGTATTCAATTTTGGCAAGTACAAAGGCATGTCGGTATCCGATGTCTTGAAGCGCGACCCCGGCTATTACAGCTGGATTCTGAACAGTGATTTTACCCTGAATACCAAAGCCACGCTGACCAAGATACGTCTGCGTGAAATGACTCAGAAATAAATGGCAAATATACTGAAAGGGAAGAAAATAGTATTGGGCATTACGGGCAGCATTGCCGCCTATAAAGCATGCTATATTATTCGCGGACTGATTAAGCGTGGTGCAGAGGTGCAGGTGGTCATTACGCCTGCCGGAAAAGAATTTATTACCCCTATCACGCTCTCTGCCCTGACCAGCAAACCGGTTATCAGTGAGTTCTTTGCCCAACGCGATGGCACCTGGAACAGCCATGTGGACCTCGGTCTGTGGGCAGATGCCATGCTGATAGCCCCGGCTACGGCTTCCACCATCGGCAAGATGGCGAATGGCGTGGCAGACAATATGCTGATTACCACCTATCTCTCCGCCAAAGCTCCGGTGTTTGTGGCGCCTGCCATGGACCTGGACATGTATGCCCATCCTTCCACCCAAAAGAATCTGGATACACTCCGCTCTTATGGAAACCACATCATAGAACCTGCTACGGGAGAACTCGCCAGCCATCTGGTGGGGAAAGGCCGTATGGAGGAGCCGGAGAATATCATCCGCCACCTGGAAATGTACTTTGCTGCCAAAGAGGGCGACCTGGTGGGCAAGACAGTGATGATAACCGCAGGACCTACTTATGAGAAGATAGACCCGGTGCGCTTCATCGGCAACTATTCTTCCGGCAAGATGGGACTTGCCCTGGCAGATGAATGTACCGCCAGAGGGGCCAAGGTGATACTGATTGCCGGTCCGGTGCAGCAAGGCACTTACTTCCCGATGCACCAGTACCATGCGGTAGAGTCGGCGCAGGAGATGTTCGAGGCTGCATCCGCCGCCTTTGTCCATGCCGATGCCGCCATCTTGACGGCTGCCGTGGCAGACTACACCCCCGAACAAGTGGCGGATGAGAAAATCAAGCGCGAAAAGACCGGGGAGATGAGTTTGAACTTGAAACCTACCCGCGACATAGCCGCTTTCTTAGGCAATCTGAAGAACGATGCGGAGCACTGTCAACGCCTCCTCATAGGCTTTGCCCTTGAGACTCATAACGAGCAGATGAATGCGGAAGACAAGCTCAACCGCAAGAATCTGGACTTCATCGTGCTGAACTCCCTGAACGACAAGGGAGCCGGTTTTCGTTGCGATACCAATAAAATCAGTATCATAGACCACCAGGGAAAGACGGACTACCCCTTGAAGTCCAAAGCCGAAGTGGCTGCCGACATCGTAGACCGTCTGGTGAAAGATTTAAATAGTAAATAGTAAATCGTAAATCGTCAATATCCTTATGTTGCGTTCGCTTTACATACAGAATTATGCGCTTATTGAAAAGCTCGATATCAGCTTCAGCAGCGGTTTCTCGGTGATAACGGGTGAGACCGGTGCTGGAAAATCCATTATTCTGGGTGCCATCGGTCTGCTGCTGGGACAGCGTGCCGATGTGAAAGCCATTCGTGTAGGAGCTTCGAAGTGCATTATCGAGGCCCGTTTTGATATTTCCGCTTACGGTATGCAGCCTTTCTTTGAGGAGAATGAGTTGGAGTACGAGGAAGAATGCATCCTGCGCCGCGAGGTGTCCGCTTCGGGCAAGAGCCGGGCATTCATCAATGACACGCCTGCTCCATTGGCTCAGATGAAGGAGTTGGGAGAACTGCTGATTGACGTGCATTCCCAGCATCAGAACCTATTGCTGAACAAGGAAGGATTTCAGTTGAATGTACTGGACATCTTGTCGCATAACGAAGAGGCCTTGTCTGCTTACCAGCATATCTTCGGAGCATGGAAGCAGGCACAGCAGGATTTGGAGGCCCTTGTTGCCCGTGCCAATCAGGATAAGTCGGACGAAGACTATATCCGTTTCCAACTGGAACAGTTGGAAGAGGCACACTTGTCTGCCGGTGAGCAGGAGGAGCTGGAGCAAGAGGCAGATACGCTGAGCCATGCGGAAGAGATAAAGGCCGGACTCTATCGGGTAGGGCAGACGCTCTACTCGGACGAAGGAGGCTTGTTGTCCGGGCTGAAGGAATGCCTGAACACGATGCTCGGCCTGCAGAGGGTTTATCCGGTTGCCGGGGAACTTGCCGAACGCATGGAAAGCACTTATATCGAGTTGAAGGATATTTCGCAGGAAGTGTCGGGTAAGGAGGATGAAATAGAGTTCAACCCCGAACGTCTGGATGAAGTGAACGAACGTCTGAACTTGATTTATACGCTCCAACAGAAGCACCGCGTTTCCACTGTCGGTGAACTTCTGGCGCTGACGGATGAATACGCCGCCAAACTCTCAGCCATCACTTCGTCCGACGAGCACATCGAGGAACTGAAAGCGCGTTGCGACGCTTTATATAATAAGGTGAAAAAGCAGGCTGCCGTCCTCACCAAGGCGCGTACTGCCGCTGCCCGTGAAGTGGAGAAGCAGATGGCTGCGCGGCTGGTTCCGTTGGGCATGCCCAATGTCCGTTTCCAGGTAGAGATAGGTGCCCGCAAAGAGCCGGGCATACACGGGGCGGATACTGTGAACTTCTTGTTTTCCGCGAATAAGAACGGGGCATTGCAAAGCGTCTCCTCCGTAGCTTCGGGTGGTGAAATAGCCCGCGTCATGCTCTCCATCAAAGCAATGATAGCCGGTGCCGTCAAGCTTCCTACCATTGTATTCGACGAAATAGATACCGGAGTTTCCGGCGAGATAGCCGACCGCATGGCGGATATCATGCAGGAGATGGGCGAGCAGGACCGCCAGGTAATCAGTATCACCCATCTGCCCCAGATTGCTGCCCGCGGACGCGCCCATTATAAGGTGTACAAGCAGGACAACGAGACGGAAACAAACAGTCATATCCGTCGTCTGACCGACGATGAACGTGTGGAAGAAATAGCCCATATGCTGAGTGGTGCTAAGCTGACCGAAGCCGCACTGAACAATGCCAGAGCATTGCTGGAAGTATCAAATAGTAAATAGTAAATCGTCAAATAGTAAATACCCATATATGGTTGATAACAGTGAAATGATTTTCGGCGTTCGTGCCGTGATAGAAGCCATTCAGGCAGGAAAAGAGATAGACAAGATATTGGTAAAGAAGGACATTCAGAGTGATTTGTCAAAAGAGCTGTTCGCTGTCTTGAAAGGGACTTTGATACCGGTACAGCGCGTTCCGGTGGAACGCATCAACCGCGTGACGCGGAAGAATCACCAGGGAGTGATTGCCTTCATCTCTTCAGTCACTTACCAGAAGACGGAGGACTTGGTACCTTTCCTTTTCGAGCAGGGCAAGAATCCTCTGTTTGTGATGCTTGACGGCATCACGGATGTCCGCAATTTCGGTGCCATTGCCCGTACTTGCGAGTGTGCGGCGGTAGATGCCGTGATTATCCCTGCACGGAACAGTGTATCTGTCAACGCAGATGCCATGAAAACCTCGGCAGGAGCCTTGCACACTTTGCCCGTTTGCCGCGAACACAGCTTGAAAGAGACCCTGCAATTCCTCAAGAATAGTGGTTTCCATATCGTGGCAGCCACGGAGAAAGGCGATTACGACTATACCAAAGCCGACTATACCGGTCCGATGTGCATCATTATGGGTGCCGAAGACAAGGGGGTGTCCTATGACAACCTGGCGTTGTGTGACGAGTGGGTGAAAATTCCCATGTTGGGAACCATCGAGTCCCTCAATGTTTCCGTTGCAGCCGGCATTTTGATTTATGAAGCGGTAAAACAAAGAATCAACTAAGATATGAAAAAGAAATTGCTGTTGATGCTCACTCTCTGTTTATTGGCTCAGTGGAGTGTGGCACAAGCCCCGAAGTGGGTAGACAAATCCAAACGTGCCGTTTTTTCGGTGGTGACCTACGACCAGGACGATAAGATACTGAATACTGGAAACGGCTTTTTTGTCACTGAAGATGGCGTTGCACTTTCTGACTACACCTTGTTCAAAGGTGCCCGGCGCGCCGTTGTGATGAGCTCGGACGGGGCACAGATGCCGGTGGAGGCCATTATGGGGGCCGATGACATGTACGATGTTGTCAAGTTCCGTGTCGGCATACCCGGAAAGAAAGTCACGGCACTCACTGTGGCAGCTGTGGCTCCGGCTGCCGGCGCGGATGTATATCTGCTGCCTTATTCCACCCAGAAGGACCGTTCCTTCACTGCCGGGAAAGTAAAGGAAGCTGATAAGATTTCCGGTAACTATTCCTATTATACACTTGATATGCGTTTGAAGGACAAGATGGTGAGTTGTCCGCTGATGACTGTGGACGGGCAGGTCTTCGGCCTTGCGCAGAAGTCCTCCGGACAAGACACGGCTACCATCTGCTATGCCATTGATGCCAATTTCGCCATGTCACAGAATATCTCCGCATTGTCTTATGGAGATATGTCATTGAAGGGCATCGGTATCAAGAAGGCATTGCCCGATACCGAAGAGCAGGCTTTGGTGTTCCTCTACATGGCTTCTTCCCAACTGTCTCCGGAGAAGTATATGGAGACTCTGAACGATTTCATTGCACAATATCCTGCCAGTGCCGACGGTTATCTGCGCCGTGCTTCCCAGCATCTGTTCATGTCCCGTGAAGATGCTTCCATGGATAAGGTCGCCGCAGATATGGATAAGGCTTTGGAGGTTGCCGCAAAGAAAGATGATGTGTATTACAACCGGGCCAAGATAATCTATAATTATGCATTGGGCAAGCCCGAGAAAGTTTATAAGGACTGGTCGCTCGACAAGGCTCTGGACGAGGTACGGAAAGCGATAGCCATTGACGAGCTTCCGGTTTATGTCCAGTTGGAGGGTGACATCCTGTTTGCCAAGCAGGACTATCCGTCGGCATTTACCAGCTATGATAAAGTGAATAAGACAATTCTGGCCTCTCCGGCTACCTTCTTCAGTGCTGCCAAGACCAAGGAACTGATGCAGGCGCCTGCCGAAGAGGTACTGGCTCTGATGGACAGTTGTGTGGCCCGCTTTACCCAGCCCTATACGGAGGAAGCCGCCCCTTACTTGCTGGAGCGTGCCCAAGCCCGTATGAATGCAGACCAGGCGCGTAATGCCATGTTGGATTATGATGCCTATTACAATGCCGTGAACGGTAAAGTGAACGACATGTTCTACTATTACCGTGAGCAGGCTGCCTTGAAGGCCAAGCAGTACCAGCGTGCGCTGGACGATATGGCGAAGGCCATCGAACTGAATCCGGAAGATTTGACCTACCGTGCCGAACTGGCAGTGGTGAATCTTCGCGTGGGACGTTACGAGGAGGCGTTGAATGTGCTGAAGGCTGCTCTGGAGAAAGACCCTAAATATGCCGAAGCCTACCGTCTGATGGGTATCGCCCAGCTGCAGATGAAGAAGGACAAGGAAGCTTGTGCCAGCTTTGCCAAGGCAAAGGAATTGGGTGATCCCAATGTGGATGCTTTGATAGAGAAGCATTGCAAGTAAAGGGATGGGATAGAATAAAGGCTCTACTTTCGCAAGCAGAGCCTCTGTTTTGGGGAACTCCCCCGTGTTAAATGAGTTAAGTCTAGGTATAACAGGTTATGAGTGAAATTACGTTGTTTTATTTATAAAATGCGTGGATTTCCGGAATACTGCATATACTTCGGATTTTTTTATGAGAAAAAAGAAAATAGACCCGATTATTAATAAAAACAAACTTTGACAATCATGAAGAAAGTGATTTGCAGCCAGAAGGCACCGGGCGCCATAGGCCCTTATAGCCAAGCTATCGAAGCCGGCGGAATGGTATTTGTATCAGGTCAGTTGCCTATTGACGCAGCTACCGGAGTGATGGCTGAAGGTGCTGAAGCGCAAGCCCGCCAGTCCTTGGAGAATATAAAGCATATTCTGGAAGAGGCAGGGCTGGGTATGGCGAATATTGTGAAGACAACTGTTTTCCTGGCAGACATGTCCTTGTTCGCTGATATGAACAAGGTATATGCCACTTATTTTGACGGTGCTTTCCCGGCACGTTCGGCTGTGGCAGTGAAGGCGCTGCCCAAAGATGCCTTAGTAGAGATTGAGTGCATCGCGGTTCGCTAACAAGTCGGCCACAATGAAACTGCTGCCTCCCACGAAGATGAAATCTTCCGGGAGGCTTTTTTCTTGTGCGGCCCGCACGGCGGCGGGTACGTCAGGATAGCAATGCCCTTTTAGGCCAGCTGCTGCGGCCAGCTCCTGCAGTTCGCTTTCGGGCAATGCCCGCTTCACGCTGGCTTTGGTGAAGTAGTAGGTCGCTTCCCGGGGTAGCAAGGCCAGTACCCCCCGTATATCCTTGTCATTCACCATGCCTATGACGATGTGTAGCTGTCGGTAAGTCTGTTGCTTCAGTTGTTCTGTAATGTAGGTGATGCCTCCCACATTGTGGCCGGTGTCACAAATCAGGGTGGGCGAGTCCTGCAGTTTTTGCCAGCGTCCCATCAAGCCCGTCAGTTCCACCACACGGGCAAAGCCACTGCGCACTGCTTGTCCGTCCAGCCGGTAGCCGGCTTCTTTCAGTAGCGGGAGGGCGGTGAGGATGGTCCGGGCATTTTTCTGCTGGTAGAGTCCTTTCAGTTCGTATTCTATTCCGGGATAGTCTTCACGGTCATTCTCCTCGGCAAAGTAGATGGGAGCACCCGTTGTCTGTGCTTTTTCCAGAAATACCGGTTTCGTTTCGGGAGTGGTCTCGCCGATTACAACGGGGATGCCGCTTTTAATGATTCCTGCCTTCTCTCCTGCGATTTTTGCCAAGGTGTCCCCCAGGATTTGGGTATGGTCAAAACTGATGTTGGTGATGATGCATACATCCGGACGGATGATATTGGTACAGTCCAGGCGTCCGCCTAGTCCCACCTCGATTACGGCTACATCCACCTTTTCATCGGCAAAGTAGCGGAAGGCCATGGCGGTGGTCAGCTCAAAGAAAGAGGGATGGAGGGGTTCGAAGAAGCCACGTTCCTGCTCTACAAAACGGATGACGTATTCCTCGGGTATAGGCTGTCCGTTAATCCGGATGCGCTCCCGGAAATCCACCAGATGGGGCGAGGTATAGAGCCCGACCCTGTATCCTGCCTCTTGCAGTATGGCGGCAAGCGTATGCGAGCAGGAACCCTTTCCATTGGTACCAGCCACATGAATGCTGCGGAAACTGCGGTGGGGATGTTCGAAGTGTGCGTCCAGGGTCAGAGTGTTTTCCAACCCTTCCTTGTATGCTGAGCCGCCCACTTGCTGAAACATGGGCACACTGTTATATAAGTAAGTTAAAGTGTCCTGATAATCCATCTTTTATAATATTTAACGGAGAAGCAATCCTTTCTCCCTATTAATTTGTTATCTTTAAAAGCGACAAAGATAATGCAGACCGAACGCAATCAAGCTTGCTTGAAATTGCTTGCAGTGTAGCTTATCTTAAGCTTATGCAAAGGTATTAACAATTTAAATCTAACGTGTATGGGAGCTAAGAAAAATTTTGTGATTGATACGAATGTGATTCTTCACGATTATAACTGTTTGAAGAATTTTCAAGAGAATGACATTTATCTTCCCATCGTAGTCCTTGAAGAACTGGACAAATTCAAGAAAGGTAATGAGCAGATTAATTTCAATGCGCGTGAGTTCGTCCGTGAGCTTGATTTGATTACCGATGATAATCTGTTCACCAAAGGGGCGCCATTGGGAGAGGGCTTAGGCCGTCTGTTTGTGGTGGCAGGCATGGTGGACTCTCCCCGGGTACGTGATTCCTTTCCCGAACGCATCCCCGACCATCAGATTCTGTCGGTAGTGGACTGGCTTTCCACCAAAAAGCCTAAAATGAAAACCATCCTTGTCACGAAAGACGTGAATCTGCGCATGAAGGCGCGTTCCATCGGTCTGCTGTGCGAAGACTACATCAATGATAAGGTAATCAATGTGGATATATTCGAAAAGTCGAATGAAGTGTTCGAGGGTATTGACCCTGCGCTGATAGACCGCATTTATTCTTCCAAAGAAGGACTGGACATCAACGAGTTTGATTTTAAGGACATCATTCGTCCTAATGAATGCTTTGTGCTGAAGAGTGACCGCAGCAGTGTGCTTGCACGTTATAATCCCTTTACCCATTCGATTTGCCGGGTCAACAAGACAAAGAACTATGGCATTGAACCGCGTAATGCCGAGCAGAGCTTTGCTTTTGAGGTGCTGAACGACCCGAACATCAAGCTGGTTGCCCTGACCGGCAAGGCGGGAACCGGCAAGACCCTGCTGGCATTGGCCGCCGCATTGGGAAAACTTACCGACTACAAGCAGATTCTCCTGGCACGTCCCATCGTGGCCCTATCCAATAAAGACCTTGGATTCCTTCCCGGTGATGCCAATGAGAAAGTAGCTCCTTACATGCAGCCTTTGTTCGATAATTTGAATGTAATCAAGCATCAGTTCGCTGCCAATTCCTCTGAAGTGAAACGCTTGGAGGATATGCAAAAAAGTGAACAATTGGTCATCGAGGCATTAGCCTTTATCCGCGGGCGCAGTTTGAGCGAGACCTACTGTATTATTGATGAAGCCCAAAACTTGACTCCGCATGAGATTAAGACCATCATCACCCGTGCCGGTGAAGGCACAAAAATGGTGTTTACCGGTGATATTCAGCAGATAGACCAACCCTATCTGGACAGTCAGTCCAATGGGCTTGTTTATATGATAGACCGCATGAGGGATCAGAATTTGTTTGCCCATGTCAATCTGGTGAAAGGGGAGCGTAGCCAGTTGAGCGAGTTGGCAAGTAATCTGATGTAGCGGATACCGCATTTTCCGGGGTAAAATTATTTCCATCCCGCTTTCCGACTGTTAAAACGGGGGAGGCGGGATAGTTTCTTTATAGACGATAAATAATTATTATAACATTTTTTTATCGATTTCTTGTCCGTTTTGACTAAAATAGTGTATCTTTGCCTCGCCTAAAACAAAACTGTCAAGCGAAATGAAGCGAAATTTTTTTCATCGGTATCTTTCCGCGAAAGTGCTTCCGATATGGACTATTCTATTAATTGACGTATTTATCATCGTCATATCCAGTCTGTTGGCCTATGCTCTCCGATATGATTTCAGAAGCATTTTTTTGGAATCCTCTACCATTGACAAGACCATTTTATGGACGGTTGTTGTCAACTTGATTTTCTTCCGTGTTTTCCGTACGTATTCCAATGTGTTGCGCTTTTCCTCCTTTGTGGATATCATGCGCATTTTTGTGTCATTGACGGTGTCGTATGCACTGCTGATGATAACGAGCGTCCTGACGGAAAGCTATTTGGAGTTTAACCTGGCTCCGGTCAGCGTGCTGTTCATGTCCTATATCATCAGCTTTGCCATGATGGCATGCTCCCGTGTGATTGTCAAGACTTTCTTCGAGGCGCTGAACTTCGACGGCACCCATAGTGCCAATGTGTTCATTTACGGTGCCAAGGAAGCCGGGGTCAACATTGCCAAGGCATTGCGTGTCAATCTGCGCAACCACTACCGTCTGCGCGGATTCATTGCGGACGAACCTGAGCTTATCAACAAGGTGATGATGGGTGTCAGGGTGTTCCCCAACGATGATACGCTGATTGATGTGCTGAACGACCGCGATGTGCAGACCATCATCATTTCTCCTGCCAAGATGGAGGAACTGAAGAAGTCCGACATGGCTGACCGCCTGCTGGTGCACAACATCAAACTGATGACCGCGCCTCCTTTGAGCGAGTGGAACGGTCAGGCGCTGAGCCGCACACAGTTGAAGGAAATTCAGATTGAGGACCTGCTTCAGCGCAATCCTATCGAGATAGATATCCATAAGGTTGCCTCTCATCTGGAGGGCAAGCGTGTGATGATTACGGGCGCCGCCGGCTCCATCGGCAGTGAAATCATGCGCCAGGTGGCTTCGTTCAATCCCTATAAACTTATTTTAGTGGACCAGGCCGAGACCCCTCTGCACGACATCCGTCTGGAACTTCAGGACCGTTGGCGCGACATCGATGCCGAGACCATCATAGCCGACATCTCCAATGCCACGCGCATGGAGGATATCTTCAGGGAGTTCAAGCCCCAGTATATTTTCCATGCGGCCGCCTACAAGCATGTGCCGATGATGGAGGACAACGTTTCCGAGTCCATCCAGGTGAACGTATTCGGCACGCGCACCGTTGCCGATCTTGCCGTGAAATACGGTGCCGAGAAGTTTGTGATGATTTCTACGGACAAGGCTGTTAACCCTACAAACGTGATGGGCTGTTCCAAGCGTATTTGCGAGATTTATGTGCAGTCTCTTGCGAAGAAGTTGCAGAAGGAGGGAGGCCATGCCACTCAGTTCATCACTACGCGTTTCGGCAATGTGCTGGGTTCCAACGGTTCTGTCATTCACCGTTTCCGCGACCAGATTCAGCGTGGCGGCCCGGTGACAGTGACCCATCCTGAGATAATCCGTTACTTCATGACCATTCCCGAAGCTTGCCGCCTTGTTCTTGAGGCCGGCAGTATGGGCAACGGCGGTGAAATCTACATCTTCGACATGGGTAAGCCGGTGAAGATTGTGGATCTTGCCAAGCGTATGATCAGCCTTTCCAGACGTACGGATGTGAAGATTGAATTTACCGGTCTCCGTCATGGCGAGAAGCTCTACGAGGAACTCTTGAATGTGAAGGAGCTTACAAAGCCCACCTATCATGAGAAGATTATGATTGCCACGGTGCGTGAGTATGACTATGACGAGGTGAAGGAGCGTATCCAGAAGCTGATTGATGTAAGTTACACTTATGACCAGATGAAAATTGTTGCTGCCATGAAGGATATTGTTCCGGAATTCGTGAGCAAGAATTCCTGCTTTGAGGCGCTGGATAAGAAGAAATAAAAAGATAGCGGTATAGTATAAAATGAAAGGGTGATAACGTCATTGTAGTGTTATCACCCTTTCAATTTTATTGTCTTCTTGTCAGCCTTTTGTCTCATTCATGTGAAGAGAAGTATTTCAAGAACTGTGTACGTTCGAAAGTATTGACTCCCTTCGGGTCGTTTACGTTCAGAATACCTTTGAACTGGCTGATGGTTTCCATACCTTTGCGGTCCATCCACAAGTTGAGGAAGCGGATGTATTCTTCAATGATGGTAGCTGAATTCTGATAAAGCACACTGCATATCTCTACTGCCGAAGCACCTGCTAATATTGCCTTGACAACGCCCTCGGGCGAGTGGATACCACCGGAAGCGGCATAGTCCAGCTTGTTTACGGCTGCCGAAGCGATGCCTATCCAGCGCAGGGCTTTAGACAAATCGGCTTCGTTGCTGAATACGTTGCCGGATACTTGTATCATTTTCTCAATGTTGATGTCCGGCTGGTAGAAGCGGTTGAACAGCACTACTGCGGCGGCGCCGTTGGCGTACAGTTGGTCTATCAGAGCTATCGGATTGGTCAGGTTGTCACCCAGCTTCATGATGACGGGTATCTTGACCGTCTTCTTGATGTGGCTCAGAATGTCGATGTGGCGTTGCTCGAAACTGCCGTAAGCATATTGTACATCCGTCTGCAGTGCAAGGATATTGATTTCCAATGCGTCTGCACCGGCTTCTTCTATTTTGGCGGCAAATTCCACCCAGTCGGCATTCTGATAGCAGTTGATGCTGGCTATGATGGGGATATTGCAAACCTTTTTGCTTTCCTTAATCAGGTTCAGATATTCACCCAGCTTATGTTCGCGGATATATCCTACAAGGTAGTCACTGCCTTCGGGGTACATGTTCGGGTCTCCCAGCCAGTCAGCCTCCATCATGATTTGCTCTTCAAAAAGTGATTTTAGCACAATGGCACCTGCGCCGGCCTCAGATAGTTTCTGATTCTTGGCGGCGCTGTCTGTCAGTCCGGAGCTGCTGACGATAATGGGGTTTCTGAGTTTCAGCCCTGCAAAAGTAGTTTCTAATGTTGCCATGATAATGATTTTTTATGGTTAATAGTTTCTTTCTCCAAAAATCTTGCTTCCTACACGTATCAAGGTGCTCCCGGCTGCAATGGCCTCGTGATAGTCGTGAGACATCCCCATGGACAGTTCCCGGAATGATTCTGCATCGGCAAACCATTTGGCTTTCACTTCATTGAAGAAGCTACTTAAAGAACAAAACTCTGTTCTGATTTGTTCGTCATTGTCCGTATTTGTGGCCATGCCCATCAATCCGCATATCCGGATATGCTTGAGCTCTCTCCATTCACCGGCTGCCAGCATTTCCCGGCATTCGTCAAAGCTGAATCCAAACTTGGTCTCTTCCCGGGCAATGTGCAGCTGCAGCAGGCAGTTGACGGTTTTTCCGGCTTTGGCAGCCTGCTTGTTCACTTCGGCCAACAGCTTGTAGGAGTCTATGCCATGAATCAGCGCTACGTAAGGAACGATATATTTTATTTTGTTTGTTTGCAGATGCCCGATGAAATGCCATTCTATGTCTTTGGGCAGACTTTCGTATTTGGCAGTCATTTCCTGCACCTTACTTTCTCCGAACACACGCTGGCCGGCACGATACGCTTCTTCTATCGCCTCGTTGGGGTGAAATTTGGAAACAGCCACCAGCCGTACCTTTTCAGGCAGTTCGCTCAGTACTTGTTTTAAATTCTCTGCAATCATCGTTTTTTTGAGTTATGAGTTATGAGTTATAAGTTATGGGTCGCAATAATAATTCATAACTTATAACTCATAACTCAAATTAAACTTCCGGTTTGTCGTCGGGCTCTGCACTGTACGGATATACATCCATAATGGCGGTTTCCGCTACAGATGCTATCTGGTAGT
>OJQK01000589.1_pt1 | contig 15409 bp, 10 predicted proteins | sample 1598741 | NCBI WGS metagenome assembly OJQK01 (sample SAMN03922511, study PRJEB24848) | human gut metagenome | isolation source: stool sample | host: Homo sapiens | place: Germany | collected 2010-02 | reverse complement strand
GTATTTCCGGCAGTCTCGTACTCTGCGGGCAGTCCGGGAAGCAAAGCCGGAGAAAGCAGAGATTATTTTGTGGGTGCTGTCTGGTGTGCTTTTGCTGGTACAGCTGGTATTGGCAGTGTTGATGGTCTACGGTGATGGTGACGATGCCTATTATGTGGCAATCTCCGCAGCGGCAGAGGAATCCGGCAGGATGTATCAGAAGATCCCTTATACGGGAATGCATACGGAACTGGATGTGAGACACGGGCTGGCACCTTTTCCCATCTGGATCGCATGGCTGGCCCAGATGACCGGCATCACTACGGTGATCGTGGCGAAGACTCTGGTGCCGGTCGCTCTGATCTCCATGACTTACGGAGTATTCTATCTTCTGGGAAGCAGGGTATTATTCGCAGGAGAGGGCGCATACCGGAAGAAATGGGCGTTGCCTGCATTTTTACTCTGTACGGAAGTGCTGGTGCTTTTCGGAGATTATTCTTATTATACTGTAGAGAATTTTATGATTGCCAGGAGCAGACAGGGGAAGGCTGCATTGGGAAGTATCCTGATCCCCATGATATTTTTCCTGCTGCTGGCACTGCTTCGAAAAATACAGGAAGAACAGAAGATCACTGTCGGTTTCTGGGTGCTGTTGGGATCTGTGATGACGGCCTGCTGTCTGGCCAGTACCATGGGAGCATTGCTGGCATGCATGCTGGTGGGAACGGCCGGGCTCTGTGGTGCGGTCAGTTACAGAAAATGGAAACTCATACTGCCATTGATCGGCTGTTGTATTCCCTGCATTGTGTATGCCGGAATGTATTTGCTGTTGGGATGATAGGACCGGAGGAGAAGAATGGATGCTTTAAAGCTGTTTCAGGAATATATGGGGACCGGACTGATCGTTCTGTGGTTCCTGGTGAGTCTGTTGTATCTGTGGCTTACAGAGAAAAGAAAATATATCCGGGTGATGTTTCTTTATGTGCCGTTAGTATTGCTGCTTGTCTTTTTTAATCCGCTGGTGGCGAAGATCGTCTCTCAGATGGCGGATGGGGAAATCTATTACCGGATCCTGTGGTTGTTGCCTGTGACACCGGTGATTGCTTTCGGTACGGTGCAGCTTTGTGGAAAACTCGCCGGTAGAAAAAGATATGTGGGGATAACGTTGGCTATTGTGCTGTTTACGATATCCGGCAGTCTGATCTACAGGAATCCCAATTTTCAGAAGGCGGAAAATGCGTATCATGTACCACAGAGCGTTGTGGATATCTGTGATACCATTGAGGTTCCGGGCAGAGAAGTCATGGCGGCATTCCCGGGAGAACTGCTGCAGTATGTGAGACAGTATTCCAATGTGATTTGTATGCCCTACGGCCGGGACATTATGGTGAGCAAGTGGACGGTGCAGAATGATCTTTATGATGTTATGGAGCAGGAGGTCATTGATGCACAGGAGCTGGCAGAACTGGCCAGAGAAGAGGCCTGTGCCTATGTGATCCTGTCGGAAGATAAAAAACTGGTGGGGAAGATGCAGGATCAGGAATTTGAAGAATTCGGAAGAATGCACGGATATGTGATCTACAAAGATTCCACAGTGGATCTGTATTACTTTATGAAGGAATGAGATTTCAGGGAAAAACAAGTGGCTCCCGGAGCAGCAAAGTAACTGGCTGCTTCGGGAGCCTTTTTTGACCGGAATTATTTTTCCTGGGATGCATAATCCTTGGAATAGTAATTCAGGAAGTATTCAAAACGTTTGGCGATGAGCTTACGTCCTTTTACATTCAGGTGCAGATTGTCGACAAGATATTCATCGGCATTGTCTTCGGTAATGCTGCCGTACAGGTTATCCATGAAGGATACGCTGTGGATATTGGCGGAGTAACATTCCTTGATCACATAAGTGGATAAGACATCACGGCCGTTGTAAATATACATATCGGAGCTTACATAGTCGCCGTTCTCATCCACAGCATATGCATAGGTCGGAGACATAACGATAATGCGGATCTGGGGGTAATAGTTCTGCAATACTTCAATACTGGCCTCCAGATTGCCGGTAAACTGCGTGGGATCCGTGGGATTCTCATCACTGTACATGGCATTGCCGGACAGATAATCGGTAGCATCATACATAATGGCAACGGTGTCGATCGTGTTGAAATCCAGAGTTTTCAGTGTGTTGATTACTTCCTCTGCTTCGGCCGGTGTCTTGTCGCCCAGAGCATTGGCTGCATCGGTGTAGTAGCCATCCAGAGGAACCCCAACGGCCAGGTTCACCAGCCAGTAGAGACAGTAAGCATCCATGGGGGCAACGGTGGGGTCGTAGTTTAACTGCTGTGCAGCAAGGTAACTTCCGCTGATGGAACAGTTATAAACGGTGGTATCGGTCTCTTTGGCGATCAGATTGGCCAGATTGTCGGAAGAGTCCCTGTCATCTGCGAAGGGAGCATTTCCGAAGACAACGATATTGGAAGCATCATTAATGATCATCTGACCGTTTTCGTCGGTCAGGGGAAGGATGGAATCCCAACTGTCGTCGTAGGAACCCTGTCCGTCCTTGAAGATGTCGGACTGGCTGATCCTCTGTCCCCAGTGTGTGACGCGGTATCCTACCACGCCGACAACAATAAGAAGCACGAGAGCAAACAGTACGTGAAAATTCAGAAAGCGCCGGATACCGGCAGGGGCCGCAGACTCTTCGCCCTCAGGGATTTCTTCATCGGCATCTACGTAAAGGTCTTCTATGTCGTCATCGGAATCGGTATGGAAATTGTGCACAGAACCGGAACGAGTATTCCCGGAATGGAAATTACCAGAATCTGTGTCTTGCATTGTGTCGTTTTCCAGATCTACAATCTCAATATCCGGCATGTCATTCACAGAAGATGCGTGGATATTATGGTTGTTATTGTTTCGTTTCATGTATTCTCTCCGTTTCAGGTAATTCAATAATGTAGTGGTAAAAAGAGTTATATTGATTTTACTATTATACGAAAAGAAAGTCCATAATATTAGAAAGATTTAAGAAATTCTGAAGAAATGGGTGAATGCCTTGATGTGGGGAAAATACAATGCTATAATGTTACGGAATTGTTACACCGAGAATTATGAGCAGAAGGGATAGATCAGATGAAAAAATTATTTAACCATACAAAACGTCCGGACCGTAACTGGGAAGAAGACGTACAGGATGGTTACGATTGGGACGAGGAAGAATATACCGGAGAAGACGACGGCGAGGAATACTATGCCGACGAAGAAGAGTATCCGGAAGAGACTGACGGCGAAGAGTACTATGCCGATGAGGAAGAACACACCGGAGAAGAGTACTATGCCGATGAGGAAGAGTACACCGGAGAAGAAGACGGCGAAGAGTACTATGCTGATGAGGAAGAGTACACCGGAGAAGAAGACGGCGAAGAGTACTATGCTGATGAGGAAGAGTACACCGGAGAAGAAGACGGCGAAGAGTACTATGCTGATGAGGAAGAGTACACCGGAGAAGAAGACGGCGAAGAGTACTATGCTGATGAGGAAGAGTACACCGGAGAAGAAGACGGCGAAGAGTACTATGCTGATGAGGAAGAGTACACCGGAGAAGAAGACGGTGAGGAGTACTACGCTGATGAGGAAGAGTACACCGGAGAAGAAGACGGTGAGGAGTACTACGCCGATGAGGAAGAGCACACCGGAGAAGAAGACGGTGAGGAGTACTATGCCGATGAAGAAGAGTACACCGGAGAAGAAGACGGTGAGGAGTACTATGCCGATGACGTGGAGTACATCGAAGAGAGTGACGATGAAGAGTATTATGCCGACGAGGATTACGAGGAAGAGCCGGCTCCCACGGGCAGGAGAAAGACCGGGGGCAAAAAGCAGGGCGGAATCGCTGTAATCTGGACAAAATTCCTGAACCTGAGTACCATGGACCGGATCATGGCAGCTACCGGAGTGGCGGTACTGATTCTGGCTATCGTGACCGGAAGTGTCTATGCCAGTGCCCGGGCAGTGGATGGACAGGTATCGGAGTTCGTCAGCGTGGGAACACAGCTGGACGGCATCCAGATGATCGGTGAGCAGGGACTTCTGGCAGTGGCAGACGCACAGATGGCAAAGATCGCGGCAGCCAATGCGGTAGAAGAAGATCCGGAAGAACAGAAGGAATATGAAGAGGCAGAGTACACCAACGGCGGTACGGTAGAACTGGAGCTGGTCTCTGTACAGAAGGATCTGAAGATCAAATTTAACAATAAAAAGACCGGCAAGCTGATCTCCAACGTACCCTTCAGCGTAACCATCACAGATCCCAACGGCAAGACCGAGACCTGGACTGATGACGATATGGACGGTATTATCTATAAAAAGGGTATTACACCGGGGAATTATTCCGTAGCGGTAAACGCACTGACGGATGATAAATACAAGGACTATGTTCTGCCGACAGCAGCACAGAAAGTAGAAGTAAAGAAAGATATCGCCTATAAAAAGGTCGATGTCTCCAATGAGATCAAGAAAGAATCTGAGATCAATGCTGCAAAAGAGGATACACAGATCAAGGATACTACTGTAGAGTCCACACTGCAGGATACTGTGCAGTGGGTGGCAAGTACCGCGACTGCCAATACTTATAAAGAAGTATCCAAGGATACCATTACCAATCCGGAGACCGTAACGGTGGCTTACAGCGGTAAGTTCCTGCGGATGGCAGAAGTGTCTCCTACAGCGGAACCAACAGCGGAACCGACAGCAGAACCGACAGCAGAACCTACAACAGAGCCCACAGCAGAACCTACAAAAGAACCGACAGTATCCCCGACTGCAGAGCCCACAGCGACTCCGACAGTAACCCCGACGGCAACAGCAACCCCGGCGGCAACAGCAACCCCGACAGCGGCCCCTACGGCAACCCCGACAGCGGCCCCTACGGCAACTCCTACAGCGACTCCTACGGCAACCCCTACAGCGACTCCGGCGGCGACAATTACTCTGGATAAAACGGCAGTGACGACTTATCAGAAGGCAACGGATACAGTTACCGCAAAAGTCAGCGGAAGTGGAACCGTAAGTGCGGCTTCCAGCGATACCGGTATAGCAACTGTGGCTGTAAGCGGCAAGACCATTACTATCACCGGTGTGAAAGCGGGAAGTGCTACGGTAACGGTAACATATACAGAAGGCAGCAACAAGGTGGAAGCCAAGTGCACAGTAACAGTAAAGGCTTCCAATGCGAGAGAAGATAAAACTACCAAGCTGAAAGACAAGAGCGGTGTACAGCTGTATGTACAGGATGGTGACAGCTATCGTGAAGCAGTCTATGCGGATTACTTTACTGCCTCTAAGTTCTTTATCAAAGGTGATGTGAAATACACCGGATGGCAGACACTGGACGGAAAGCTTTATTTCTTTACAGCGGATGGCAACAAGGTTACCGGAGAACAGGTCATTCAGGGCGCAAAATACAATTTTGCCAGTGACGGATCTCTGGTAGTTGGTTCCGGCACCATGGGAATCGATGTGTCCAAGTGGAATGGAAAAATTGACTGGAACGCCGTGAAGAATTCCGGTGTCAGCTACGTGATCATCCGTGTGGGTTATCGCGGTTCCTCTCAGGGAGCACTGATCGATGACCCTACCTTCAAGACCAACATCAAGGGAGCTACGGCAGCAGGGCTGAAAGTGGGTGTATACTTCTTTACCCAGGCAGTGGATGAGGTCGAGGCAGTACAGGAAGCCTCCATGGTACTGGACCGTATCAGCGGTTACAAGATTTCCTATCCGGTATTCCTGGATGTGGAAGGAAGCGGCGGAAGAGGTGATAAGATCGATTCCGCTACCAGAACGGCAGTATGTAAGGCATTCTGCAATACCATCCAGAATGCAGGATACACCGCAGGTGTGTATGCCAACAAGACCTGGCTCAGCCAGAAGATGGATGCAAGTGCACTGAGTGGCTACAAGATCTGGCTGGCCCAGTATGCAGCAGCACCCACCTACACCGGACGCTATGATCTGTGGCAATACAAATCCACAGGAAAAGTCAGCGGCATCAGCGGCAATGTGGATCTGAACCTCAGCTACCTGGGATATTAACATCAGCAATGACCAGCCGGTGAGACTGCTTGCAGGCGGAACCGGCTGGCCATTAGCTGATGAAACACACATGAGCATGTAGGACGATAGTCCGGAATGCGAATGGGTGTCACGGATCCGAGAGCACGAAGTGCGAAGGAGCCGTGTTAATACCCAGAGCTGCGGATGCCAATAGTCCGGAATGCGAATGGGTGTCACGGATCCGAGAGCACGAAGTGCGGAGGAGCCGTGTTGATATCCTGCTTGTTTTATGGTAAAATATCCCTATCTATAACAAAAAATGTGCGCTGTGCGCAGAACGGAGAAAAAATGAGAACTTATCTGGTAACAGGAGGGGCCGGTTTTATCGGTTCCAACTATATTCATTACATGTTTAAAAAATACGATAATGAAATCCGTATCATCAACGTGGATGCACTGACCTATGCAGGCAATCTTGAGAATCTCAAGGACGTGGAGAAGCGTGAGAACTACACCTTTGTCAAGGCTAATATCTGTGACAAGGATGCCATCAGCAAAATTTTCGCAGAGAATGATATCGACCGTGTGGTACATTTTGCGGCAGAAAGCCATGTAGACAGAAGTATCCGCAACCCGGAGATCTTCGTACAGACCAATGTCCTGGGTACTGCAGTGATGCTGAACTGTGCCAAGGCAGCCTGGGAGCTTCCCGATGGCAGCTTCAAAGAAGGCAAGAAGTTCCTGCATGTATCTACAGATGAGGTCTACGGATCTCTTCCCGATGATGACAATGCATTCTTCTATGAGACCACTCCGTATGATCCCCACAGCCCTTACTCCGCAAGTAAGGCAAGCTCGGACATGCTGGTGAAAGCATATATGGATACCTATCATTTCCCTGCCAACATTACCAACTGCTCCAACAATTACGGTCCTTTCCAGTTCCCTGAGAAGCTGATCCCTCTGATCATCAATAATGCATTGCATGGCAAAAAGCTTCCGGTCTACGGTGACGGTAAGAACGTCCGTGACTGGCTGTATGTGGAAGACCATGCTAAGGCTATCGATATGGTACAGGAACAGGGAAGACTGTTCGAAACCTACAATGTGGGCGGACATAATGAGAAGCAGAATATCGAGATCATCCACATTATCATTGAGACTCTGCAGGAGATGCTTCCGGATTCCGATCCCCGCAAGGCGCATATTAACAACGACCTGATCACTTACGTGGAGGATCGTAAGGGACATGACAGAAGATATGCCATTGCACCGGACAAGATCAAGGCAGAGATCGGCTGGTATCCCGAGACCATGTTTAAGGAAGGCATCCGCAAGACCATCGCCTGGTACTTCGAGCATGAAGACTGGATGAATAATGTGACCAGCGGTGATTACCAGAAGTACTACAATGAGATGTACGAAGAAAAGTAAAGAATACCTGTTAAATGGGAACGATGAACGTCGTTCCCATTCGGTGTGTTAAAAAACAAGTAAAAAGAAGCCCGAAAAGGGCGGATCGGAGGACGAAATGAAAGGAATTATACTGGCGGGAGGTTCCGGAACCAGACTGTATCCCCTGACAAAAGCGATTTCCAAGCAGATCATGCCGGTGTATGATAAACCCATGATCTATTATCCCCTGTCAACACTGATGCTGGCAGATATCAGAGAGGTATTGATCATCTCCACCCCAAGAGACCTTCCGGTATTTCAGGAATTGCTGGGAGACGGCAGCCAGCTGGGCATGCGCCTGGAATATGCGGTGCAGGATCAGCCCCGCGGGCTGGCAGATGCCTTTATCATCGGTGCGGATTTCATCGGTAATGACAGAGTGGCACTGGTACTGGGAGATAATATTTTCTACGGACAGAGCTTTTCCGCAGTATTGCGCAGAGTAGCTGCCAGAGAAAAGGGCGCAACTATTTTCGGCTATTATGTGCGTGATCCCAGAGAATACGGTGTAGTGGAATTTGATGAGAACGGCAAGGCACTTTCCATCGAGGAGAAGCCGGAGCATCCCAAGAGCAATTATGCGGTTCCCGGACTGTATTTCTATGACAATGCTGTAGTGGAGATCGCAAAGAATGTAAAGCCCTCTGCAAGAGGAGAGATTGAGATCACCAACATCAACAACGAGTACCTGAACAGAGGCAGTTTACAGGTAGAGACACTGGGAAGAGGCTTTGCATGGCTGGATACCGGCAATCATGATGCCCTTCTGGATGCGGCAGATTTTGTGGCGGCTTTCCAGAAGAGACAGGGTCTGTACATTTCCTGTATTGAAGAGATCGCTTTCAAGCGAGGATTCATTGACAAAGAGCAGCTGCTTGCTCTGGCAGAGCCGCTGCTTAAGACGAACTACGGAAAATATCTGGTAGAGGTAGCAAATGGACTCTAAGCTGCGGAAAATGGCGATTCTGGCCTCCATGGCGGTGATCCTGCTGGTGGCACTGCTGGTCATGTATATCAACAGGGAGCAGTTTACGGCAGCTTCCGGACCGCCGGCATCCGGCACTCAGAATGCCGGAGCGGGTGACAGTGCATCTCCAGCGGAAAATGGCGATCAGGCAGAAGAGACGGTCTCACCGGATGGTCAGATCGGCAATGATCTGAAGGCATTTTTAAAAGATAATACGTTTTTTGATCAGGAAGTAAATCCAATTCTGGAAGCTGCAAAGGATAACAGCAACCGTCTATCTCTGGTAGCCACCTCCATAGAAAAGGATCTGCGGATCCAGATCGTGGACAACGAAGGAAGTCCGGTGACCGGGGAGAGCTTCTACGTACGGCTGGACGGATTGGGAGATTACAAGGATCTGGATCAGGACGGTATCATTTACATTGGAGATCTGGATTCCGGAGACTATTATATTGAACTCCTTCCCATTGAGGGATATAAGGTTCCGGTCAGTGAGACAAGAGTTCACGTCAAGGATAAAGTGGAGTATCTGGCCATTGACGATATTTCCCTGTTGATCAAGACGGAGGATGAAGTGGATGCAGAAGCCGAGGACAGCGCCGTGGCAGGTGCTCTGGCAGATGCGGACAAGACAGAGATCCAGAAGCTGCAGACCACGTCCGGTAATGCAAAGGTCGGTATCGATGTCTCCAAATGGAACAAGGAGATCGACTGGGATAAGGTGGAAAATGCAGGAGTGCAGTTTGCCATTATCCGTGCCGGATACCGCGGTTCGGTAACCGGAAGCCTGGTGGAAGATCCCATGTTCGTGACGAACATGAAGGGTGCACAGGCCGCAGGAATTCCGGTGGGCGTATACTTTTTCACCCAGGCTGTGGATGAGAAGGAAGCTGTGGAAGAGGCTTCCGCGGTGATCGAACTGATCCGGGATTACCGGCTGAACTATCCGGTATTTATCGATACCGAAGGTGCGGGCGGTAACGGCCGTGCGGACAGTCTGGATGCGGAGACCAGAACACTGGTATGTGAAGCGTTCTGCAGGACCATAGAAAATGCCGGATACACGGCGGGTGTCTATGCCAGCCGTAACTGGTACAACAATAATCTGCAGACAGCAAGACTGGAAAACTATCATATCTGGCTGGCAGAGTATCGCAGTGTTCCGTTATATCAGGGATATTATAAGACCTGGCAGTATACCTCCAAGGGAAAAGTGGACGGCATCGAAGGTCGTGTGGACATGAATATCACCTACGAATAGTCAATAAAAATAAAGAGTGAGGACGAAATAAATGGGTAAAATAACAGTAGAAACCTGTGAAATTGAAGGATTAAAGATCATTACTCCTACGGTATTCGGAGATGCCAGAGGATATTTTATGGAGACTTACAATTATAACGATTTCAAGGCTGCGGGAATTCCTGAGGTGTTCGTACAGGACAATCAGTCCGCTTCCAAGAAGGGTGTATTGCGTGGACTGCATTTCCAGAAACATTTTCCTCAGGACAAGCTGGTGCGCGTGATCCGCGGAGAAGTCTATGACGTGGCAGTGGATCTGCGGGAAGGTTCCAGGACTTTCGGCCAGTGGTACGGAGTGCTTTTGTCTGAAGAGAACAAGAAGCAGTTCTTTATCCCGAAGAATTTTGCACATGGTTTTCTGGTACTGTCGGATTATGCGGAATTCTGCTATAAATGTACGGATTTCTATCATCCCGATGATGAGGGCGGTATTGCTTACAATACACCGGATATCGGTGTAAAATGGCCGATTCCCGAAGGTATGGAACTGACGCTTTCCGAGAAGGATACCAAGTGGGGCACACTGGAACAGTACGTGAAGGAAAAAGAGAATGAAGGTAAGTAAAAAAGCGGGCATTGCCCTGTTTGTGACAACGGCAGTGATCATGGCAGTACTTATTGTATTCCATAAGAATCCGGGACCTGCGGCGGATCCGGGACAGGAACTGGCCAAGAAGATCATTTCCTGCGTAGTGATCGCGGCGGCATGCGTTGCTTTTATTCACTGGTATGATAAATTCACCGGACTGCCGGTGGAACTGTTCCAGAACCGTCATCTGATCTGGAAACTGGCCAAAAATGATTTCAAAAAAAGATATGCGGGATCTTATCTGGGTGCGGTATGGGCCATGGCGCAGCCGGTGGTCACGGTGGCTATGTATTACATTGTTTTTGATAAGATCATGGGTAATACGAGTACTCCCCTGCGGGAGGGTGTGGAAGTACCCTTTGTATTGTTCCTGACGGCTGGGCTTGTACCCTGGTTCTATTTTAGTGAGGCATTAAACAATGGAACCAATGCGCTGCTGGAATATAACTATCTGGTGAAAAAAGTAGTATTTAAGATCAGTATCCTGCCTATCATCAAGATTATTGCAGCCACCTTTATTCATGTATTTTTTGTGTGTCTGCTGTTGATTGTGGCAGCAATTTACGGGTATTATCCTACCATATATACGATACAGATCGTATACTATAGCTTCTGCCTGTTCATTTTTGTACTGGCACTCAGCTATACGACTTGTGCAGTAGTAGTATTTTTCCGGGATCTGTCTCAGATCATCAGTATCGGATTGCAGATCGGCATGTGGGCCACTCCTATTTTGTGGAATCTGGATTCCCTGTCCGGCAATTGGATCACGATTCTGAAGCTGAATCCTCTGGTGTATATTGTAAACGGTTATCGAAGTGCTATTTATGAGAAGGAATGGTTTTTCCAGGATTTCTTTTCCACCATGTATTTCTGGATCGTAACGGTAGTACTGTTCGGGTTGGGAGCCGTTATTTTCAAACGATTGAAGGTACATTTCGCAGACGTGCTATAATACGAATGATTGTTACGATTTCGAGAGTTCGAAGAACGGAGAAATCGTATTATAAAAAACAGAGCATAGCAAAACTTTTATAGATGAAGAACCTTGTGGGGAGGAGCTGCATTACAAAACTGTTGTGGGGAAAACAGAAAGGGTGAAAGTAATTGAAGGGTGCTCGTGAAAAATTTAGAAAATTTTGGTTATGGAAGCCGGGAAAGATCCTGCTGGCCGTGGGATGCTGCGGACTGCTGCTGTTGACGCTGATTCCATTGTTTCGTCTGACAGTCTATGCGGTTCCGTATTATGATGATTACAATTTCGGAAGATTTGCCAGAGCTGCCATGGAGCAGGAACAGTCAAAATGGGCTGCCATCTCCGGTGCACTGGATTGCTCCAGAACGCAGTGGTATGCGTGGCAGGGAACCTATTCTTCTATTTTCTTTATGGCATTGATGCCGGCAATCTGGGGAGAACAGTATTATTTCCTCGGTCCAGTGTTCATCCTGCTGCTATTGCTGGCGGGTACCATGATATTTACCCATGTGATCCTGCGGAAAGTACTGGGCATGGAAAAGTGGACCGGCCTGGCAGCACAGGCAGTGATCACAGCGGCAGTCTTTATGTTTATTTATTCCGCACAGAGTGGCTTCTACTGGTATAACGGCGGAGTTCATTACGTGGGAATGCACGGCTTTGGATTGTTGATGTTGTCTGTGGCAATCTGCCTGGAGAGAGCAGAAGGAAGAACTGCTGCCGGGCTGCTATTTACGGCCTCGGTGCTGCTTTCCATGATCACGGCCGGAAGCAATTTTGTCACGGCATTGCAGGGACTTTTATCGCTGTTGACGATTCTGTTTATAAGTGTGGTAGTGGAACACCGGAAAAAGGGACTGTGGCTGTTGCCTGCTACGCTGGTATACATTATAGGATTTGGGCTGAATGTAGCGGCACCGGGCAATTCCGTGCGGGCCCGCAGCTATGTCGGCTGGGGATACAGTCCCCTGGAGTCCATCGGCAGATCTTTTCTGGAAGGAGTAAAACATCTTCCAGAGTTTACGGGATCTATTGTTCTGATGGTAATGGTGATGCTGTTACCCCTGATCTGGCAGGCACTTAAGGAGACGGAGTATCGTTTCCGGTATCCGGGAGTCGTACTTCTGTGGTCCTTCTGCCTGTATGCCACCGGTTACACCCCAAGCCTGTATTCCCTCGGACATGCCGGATTGTCCAGAACTCTGAATGCGGTGAAGATCACATATTTATTGCTGTTGTTCCTGAACGAAATATACTGGTGTGGCTGGCTGCAGCAAAGACTGCAGAAGAAGGCATCAGGCAGCACGGCAAGATGGCTGGCGAACTGGAACGGAGCCGCAGTGTGGTGGTTTTATGCGATTATGGGTCTGGAATTTATCATGATCTTTCAGGTGTCACCCAATCAGGCAGGACATTATTCGGCTTATGGGGCCTATTACTATGTGCATACCGGAGAAGCGTATAATTTCCATCAGGAATATCTGGAACGGGTGGAGAAGCTATTGGGAGATGAGGATGATGTACAGCTGCAACCTTATCACTACAAGCCCTGGTTTTTGTGCATGGGAGACCTCTCGGAGGATGAAAATAACGAGGCCAACCGTTCTCTGGCCATATGGTATGACAAAGACAGTGTAACGCTGATAAGCGAGGATTAAAATTGATGCAGGAAAAGAAAAAGCTGGCCATTGAAGTCGATAATGTCCAGAAGATCTATAAACTATATGATAAGCCCTCAGATCGGATGAAGGAGGCTTTCGGCTTCGGAAAAAAGAAGAAGCATAAGCTTCACTATGCCCTGAAGGGGGTGGACATGAAGATCTATCAGGGAGAAACGGTGGGTATTATCGGTACCAACGGTTCCGGTAAATCCACGATCCTGAAGATCATCACCGGTGTATTGAATCCCACTTCGGGAAGAGTGCTGGTAAATGGCCGTATTTCCGCTCTGCTGGAGCTGGGTGCCGGATTCAATATGGAATATAACGGCATTGAAAATGTGTATCTGAACGGGACGATGATGGGATTTTCCGAGAAGGAGATCGAGGCAAAGCTTCCGGAGATCTTAAGTTTTGCGGATATCGGAGATTACGTCTATCAGCCGGTGAAGACTTATTCCAGCGGTATGTTCGTCCGGCTGGCCTTTGCGGTGGCCATCAATATCGAGCCGGAGATCCTGATCGTGGATGAGGCTCTGAGTGTCGGTGACGTATTTTTCCAGGCAAAATGTTATCATAAATTCGAAGAATTCAAGAAGATGGGCAAGACCATTGTGTTCGTCAGTCATGATCTGAGCAGTATCAGCAAATATTGTGACCGTGTATATCTGCTGAATCAGGGAAATATCCTGGGCGAAGGCAGTCCCAAGGCTATGATCGACACCTACAAGAGGGTATTGGTGGGACAGTATGATGGCCCGGAGAGTGTGGGAGAAGAGACTGCCAGTCTGCTGGATGATGAAGACCTGCAGAGAGTAGCTGCCCAAAAAGCAGATGAGAAGGGGACCGATGCTTCCCAGGCTTCCATGGAGGCCAAGGGGCAGAATCCCAATGCCCTGGAATACGGTACGAAGCAGGCACAGATTGAGGAATTTTACATTACGGATGACAGAGGGGTTCCCACCAATGCGATCCTGAAGGGCAGTATGTTTACCATCCATATGCGGGTTCGTTTTATGGATCATATTCCGGCCCCCATTTTTGCATTTTCTGTAAAAAACGTCATCGGTGTGGAGATCACCGGTACAAATACCATGATTGAAAAGGCTTTTCTGGACAGCGTGGAGCCGGGAGAGGTGAAAAATGTGACTTTTACCCAGAAGATGAACTTACAGGGTGGTGAGTATCTGCTGTCTCTGGGAGTGACCGGCTACAATCAGGATACCTTCGAGGTATATCACAGACTGTATGATGCCTTGAATATTACGGTGGTATCGGACAAGAACACCGTAGGATATTATGATATGGATTCCGAAACAAAAGTATGGGATGCGGAGGAGAAGTAAGGAATGACAGAGACCATCGGGAAGATCACACTGAATCTGGATAAATATCCCGGCGAGGATTATTATTGCGACGGCAGTGTGGAGGACGAGATCTTAGACATTGTAAAAAAATACAGTACGGTGGAATATGACAGGATCATTGCGGAGCGAAAGAGCTGGCCGATCCTGTATCATTTGTCTGCTCTCCGGGAAAATATCGTGGATTTCCTTCCCATACAGAAAACAGAGAAAGTGCTGGAAGTGGGCAGTGGATGCGGAGCCATCACGGGTGCACTGGCAAGAAAAGCCGGGGAAGTGACCTGTGTGGATCTCTCGAAGAAGCGCAGCCTGATCAACGCCTACCGCCACAGCGAATGTGAAAATGTGACGATCCATGTGGGCAATTTCACGGATGTGGAACCGGAACTTCCCGCAGACTATGACTATATCTGTCTGATCGGTGTTTTTGAGTACGGACAGGCTTACATAGGCGGCAAGACGCCTTACGAGGATTTCCTTAAGATCCTGCAGAAGCATCTGGCACCGGACGGCAGGATCGTGATTGCCATTGAGAACAAATACGGATTGAAATATTTTGCCGGATGCAAGGAAGATCATCTGGGCAGCTGGTTTTCCGGCATTGAAAATTATCCGGAGGGCGGTGTGGTACGCACGTTTTCCCGGAAAAAGCTGGAGCGCATTTTCGATGCCTGCGGTGTGGGAGAACGCAGTTTTTATTATCCGTATCCCGATTATAAATTTATGACCACAGTCTATTCCGATGCTTATCTTCCAGGACGTGGAGAGCTGTCCAACAATCTGCGGAATTTTGACCGGGACAGAATGCTGTTGTTCGATGAGAAGAGTGCCTTTGACGGAATTGTGGAGGAAGGATTGTTTTCCGTTTTTTCCAATTCCTATATGGCGGTGATCGGAGCACCTCTGGATCTGAAATATGCCAGATATTCCAATGACCGTGCGGAAAGCTTCCGGATCCGCACCGAGATCCTGCGGGACAAGGAAGGCTGTAAGACGGTCCGAAAATATCCGCTGACAAAAGAAGCGGAAGCCCATGTGCGTCATATGCCGGAGGCTTATGAAAAATT
>OJQK01000513.1_pt1 | contig 18026 bp, 18 predicted proteins | sample 1598741 | NCBI WGS metagenome assembly OJQK01 (sample SAMN03922511, study PRJEB24848) | human gut metagenome | isolation source: stool sample | host: Homo sapiens | place: Germany | collected 2010-02 | reverse complement strand
GCACTGGTGTTCAATGACTTATGAGGACTTTTGATGAAAGCCTCGCCGATGCAAAAGCGCAAGGAAATGAAAGGTAATGAGGGCGAACGGTTTTCAAATCATTACCCAATAACGAGGTAAGTATATAGGTCGTTGGAGTTTATTTCTATTCTCTGCCACATTCTGCATAACAGTGTACAACTCGCTGATAACTAATTTTGTAACCAAAAAAGAATTGGATTATGCGAAGTACATTTAAGGTGCTGTTCTATGTGAACGGAAGCAAAGAGAAAAACGGTATTGTCCCCATTATGGGACGAGTTACAATCAATGGCTCGGTGGCTCAATTCAGCTGCAAACTGACCATTGTAAAAACAATGTGGGATGCCAAAGGCAATCGGGCAAAAGGTAAGAGCAAGGAGGCACGGGACATCAATTTGGCTTTGGATAACATCAAGGCTCAAATAATCAAGCATTATCAGCGCATTTCGGATAGAGAAGCCTATGTTACTGCCGAAATGGTACGCAATGCCTATCAAGGTATCGGAACGGAGTACGAAACACTGCTCGGTGCATTTGATAAGGACAACGAGAGTTTCAAGAAGCGTATCGGCATAGACCGTGCAGCAAGTTCCTACAAGGTGCGTGTAAGGTCACGAAATCATTTAGCAGCATTCATCAAGAAGTGCTATAAGCGCAGTGATTTTTCTATGCTTGAACTTACTCCCGACTTTATAAAGGAGTATGAAATCTATCTCTCTACTGATGCAGGACTACATAATGGCAGTGTATGGTCGCATTGTATGTGGCTGAAAACAATTGTAGCAAAGGCTCATTACAACGGACTGACACCGAGGAATCCGTTTGCCCAGTATCGGGTAAATCAGAACATCAAGGAGCGTCAATACTTGACCGAAGATGAAATCAAGGCTGTAATGACACATGAGTTTGCGGATAAGAAGTTGGCTTATATCCGAGACTTGTTCGTATTCGCAAGTTTCACCGCCTTGTCATTCGTGGATATTAAGGAACTGACCACCGATGATATTATAGAGATAAATGGAGAGAAGTGGATCCTATCCAAGAGACACAAAACAAAGGTCAATTTCCAAGTGAAGTTGTTGGATATTCCATTGCAGATAATCAAGCGTTACGAGAGATTCCAAGAGAATAAATTGGTATTCCCTAATCTGAACTATTGGAACATCTGTAAACCACTGAAAAAGATGATAAAAGAGTGCGGTATCTCAAAGGATATTTCCTTCCACTGCACTCGCCATGGGTTCGCGACATTGGCTCTCAGCAAGGGTGTTCCTATTGAGAGTGTAAGTCGAGTGTTGGGGCATACGAACATTACCACAACACAGAAGTATGCCAAGATTACCACCGAGAAAATCGACAAGGATTTGACTATGTTCGGCAACCGACTTAATCAATCGTTTAGTGAAATCTCAATAGCAATGTAACTATGGAACGAGCAATTATAACAATCAGAGAAAGTGGCAGAGTGAATATCCCAAGCGGTAATGTTTGGATGTCCGAAATGGAATTGGTGGAGTTGTACGGGGTGATAGCCCCGACACTCCGAGCTGCCATAAAAGCAATATACAAGAGTGGAACACTTTGTTCTGTAAGCACCCAACGATGTGATTTGGCTACACCTAAAAGTTGGGCTACATTCTACAACCTTGAAGTGGTCATTACACTTGCGTTTAGATTGAACACCTATGAAGCGAGCAGGATAAGGCAAAAGGTGTTGGAGAGTCTATGCCAGCGAAAAGAGAGTGAAATTAGCATACTGCTATCATTTGGAAGCATCGGGCGTCATATCTCATCTAAAGAGCTATGCTAATATATGAATGAGACCTGCTATTCTCACGAACGGCAGGTCTCAATCGTCTTATATGTAAATATCTATCAAGGAGATGATAGAGTTTCTTAATCTTCTCTATTGTGCCTCATTATTCAAAAGCCACACAGTCTGTCAATGTTCTGTTAGCTGGAAGCTCAACACTTATATATGTATTATAATTTTCTGCTGTGATTTCTACCTCACCACATACGCAATCTTTAAGTGTAATCTTTGCATTTGCAGCAAGAGCTGATAAGTCTAAATAGTAACCTTTTTCAAATACACATTCAGTAAAAGTTGTAGAAACATATGGGCGGATAAGACGGTCATAGTCTTGGTCATAGCCATTGTTTTGCCAATATTTAGATGAGTTCTCTCCAAAATTACATTTTGTGAATGAAACGGCATCAAGACCTGCAAGACTTGTCCACCCTTTCACTGTAGAGTTTGTCACTATCAGATTCTTCCCATTATGCTCAGTAGTATTGATTGCATAACCAGGACCATCAACAACTACATTATCAATATAAATATCTTGTTTAGGCGATGAAATAACAATACCACGACCGACAGGGGTGTCAATTGTTAAATTCTTGATTGTACCTCCATATGTTTCAACAGCATAACCATTGTATTGAGGATTTTCAATATCCAAAGAGAATCCATTGCCATCAAGAACACCACCTTCTTTCATAACTACAGCAACAGGTGTTCCATAAATAGCACTATTTGCAAGAGGAGCGGCTACATCTTCAGCAAATACAGTTGTATATCCTTGACTAAGAGCATAATTTACGCCATTAGCAGTACCTACTGTTGCAATATTATTTTCTACAGTATAAACATTTACAGTTACATTGTTAGTAGTATTTGAAGAAAGATCTGCGTTTGGTCTGTTATCACCCACAACTGCACCAGCAGCTGATTCCTTACCTGTATCTGCATATTCAGCAATCATATCTGCAATTACATTAGTATTATTAACTACGCAGTTTTCAACTTTAGCACCAGTCATTAAGCGTCCTGCTATACCACCAACACTTCTGTAGGCTGTTATATCAAGGTTGTTTACAGTACAGTTTGTAACAGAATAGCCCGTTTTGCTATTCTCAGAAACATATCCAACGATACCACCAACGTTATTAGCATTATTTTTCTGGCTGTTAGGAGTTGAGAGAATCTTACCACCATCTACATGACAATTCTCAATATTACCATAGATAGAACCTACGACTGCACCTGCTTTGTAATGTCCAGATATATTAACATTAGACAATTTTACATTCTTAATGTTACCAATTACATTACCAAACAAGCCAGCAGAATTTTCATCATCAGTAACCTTTACAGTCAAATTACTTATTGTCTTATTACCACCATCGAAAGTTCCCATGAATGTTTTGGTTGTACCGATAGGAGTCCAAGCAACATTTTTCATATCAACATCAGAAGTCAATTTCACTGTATAACCAGAGAATTGGTTGCTATTGGTATTACTTTCTGTTGATAACCAGTTAAGACCATCTACTGAGTAGAGATAATAGGTCTTGGTCGCTGCATCATATTTAACTCCATTTGTAACCTCTTCAAATTCAGGATAATTATAATCATCATCGAATCTTTCATCAATAACAATATTGAATTGAATATCGCCCGTCAGAAGTTTACCAAGAATATTTGTTCTCCAATTACGTTGTACGGGAACTGCATGTAAACCTTCATCGAAAACGATGTCTTCACCACCTGACTTAAATGTAAACTGCAGACCATCTGCTTCCAAAGTAGTTCTCTTTTCATCGTTATCAGTCAAAATATAGCTCATAGAAAGATACTTGTACTTCTCGTTTTCCTGAATAGTACCATCTCTATCCACATCAACTTCCAAAATTGCAGGGTCTGTAGGGATTGCTGCAAAATCATATTCAACTGCCTGTTCGCCTTTTACAGTACCATCGAGCAAGTTGATAGAAGTAGCAGCATTCTTGATGACAACCTTTGACGCGGTAATTTCTATACCTGATTCTACTGCTGCTTTCCAATCAGCTTCTGTTACACCCACATTGATTTGAGCAAAAGGACGCTTCAATACAACATCAATTTCTGTATTGCCTGTTACCTTGAAAGTTTCAGCCTTGAAGAATGCGTCACGAGTCTCATCGTTATTGTCACCCTCATAATCTACGGCAACTTTTAGTCCGTCAGGTTCTGCAGTAACTGTGTAAGCATTGCAGCTTGCATCTTGTGCCCAAAATACGGCTGTGTACTCCTGTCCCTTTGCCAATGTCACTTCTACTGCATCTTGCTTACTTCCATTAGGAAAAGCTTTTGGCTTTGTCAACAAGCCGTTTGTAGAGCCTGCAATAGTTGTAATCAATTTTCCGTCTGCATCGAAGATAGCATAGTACAATAAATCTGCACCTGTACCATCACTGATAGCACGGGTAGCGATACCACCTTCGGCTGCAAGCGAGAACGTCACCTGCGCCTCATTTCCTGACTGAACTACATCCAGTTCGTCATTCGAACACGATGTTGCGAGCAACATACCTGCTGTCGCGAACATACCTAAGAATAATTTCTTGTTCATCTTTGAAAAATTTAATTGTTATACAAATAGTTATTTTGATTTTCTTGTTTCTTAATGTTTGCCACATCCCTTGTGAATGTCGCACCCATTGTCGAGGGCGGTTCTGCATAGGCAGAACCGAGTATTATCATCAATCTGTCGTTTCCTGCTGATGCAGGGTAAAGGTCTCGGAACTGTTCCTCACCTTTGCGGTGTTAGCTTGTTTGTTCTTTTCTGTTCGGCTTTTAACTCGTTATTAGGGTTATACTTATATTGAAAATCTCTTATTCTGTTGGTGTGAAATTTCCTGCGATGTTGCTTCTTTGGTTTGCCTCTATCTCCACCTGTGGAAATTCTACCGTTTTGCTGTTATTGCCATCAGTCAAAGTCAATTCGGCAGAAATGTTTGTGGCTGTGGTCGGAGCAAACACATATCCCATAGCGAGGTAGTTATATTCCGTACCATCAGCCGAGAATGTCTCAGTTGTGGTCTCGTTGATATTCCAAGTAAATTCGGCTGCTCCACTTACGGTATTGGTGAATGGCTGGAATGTCTTGGGAGCACCACTTGCAGTAAATGTAGCTTGCATCGGTGTTCCTGTAGTACCCACATTGATTTGAGCCAACGGGCGGACAAGTTCAACAGGGTAACTGCAATCCCCTGTAATGGTAATATCTTCCATCGTGGCGAAGAAAGCGTCTGCGGCTTCTGCTTGGGCAAATGTTATCGGATCAGGCAGGCCATTCATTTCAATGGCGGTAAGTTTTGTTATATCGTATATGCTCTGATTGCCATCATAATAGTACGCCCAAAATACAAAACTGTATGTCTGCTCCTGAGCCAATGTAAGTTGCACATCTATCGAAGTACCGTTTATCGGGAACGATTGGCGGTCTATTTCATAATAGTTCCAACTGCCACCGCTGTTGGTATGCACATCGGCAACACCCTTTTTGAATATGCCGACCACAAGGGTATTTACTTGTTCAGCTTTGCCGAATGCACGGGTACGGGTATCTGTTGGGAGTGTGGCGGTGAAACTCACCTGAACATCGCCCACATCGTGCAATTCATCCGAACAGGATTGTATGCCTATCATAGTTAAGGCAAGCATCGCCAATATCTGTATGTTATGTAGTAGATTCTTCATTATGTCTATCTGTTAGGGGAAAATAAGGTTATGGTCTCCGTCAAAGTCGGGATTGATGGTAACACCTCCCGAAGCCTCCGACATCAGGAACATACCTGTCATTATGGTATGATGGCTACGTTTGAGCGGTACCTCTATCGGCTCGGTCAAGGAGAGTTGTGTACCCTCATTGTCATAGATACCTATCTGCACGGTTACAGCCGACTTCTTGCCGTTCACAAACACATAGTCAAATCCCATTGAGGCTTCCGAATCGGAGAGGCTCGACAAGGTGGACTCGAACATCACACCCGTAGAGGAATCTACAGGCTTGTCGGTATTCATACTGTAAGCGTCGGGCATAAATCCTACGTAGTAGAACACCACCTTGTAATCCTCGATGTTTACGGCTCTTGTCGGGGTATCATCTGTTGATGCAGCCTTGTTTCCGTTGGCTTTCGAAGCGACACGTACAGATTCCTTGTCGATAAACTCCACCACATCGTTTGTTACGAACTCAAATTTGGCAAGAGGACGCTGCATCGCAATATCCAATGTATCGGGCAAATGCTCCATAATATCCGAAACAAGGGAAATGTTGTTTGAACCTCGGAAGGCATCCCGATAGTCATTATTACCCTTGTGGTCGCCTTGCAGTCTGATTTCCGCAAAGTTGTCGGCATTGTGGAAATGGCTGTCACCGCTTGTCTGCACCAAGTCCGACCATACCATCACATTGTAGCTGCCGGGCAAGAGGTCGAGCGTCACTTCGTGGTCGTAGCCCTCTGATATATCTTTCGTGAATACGAACTCCTGTGTGTAGTCCGATATGGTACGCATCTTTTCCGACACGGGATAGGTGCGGACAATGTAACGTATCTTTCCATAATCACGATGATTGTCGTATATTTCGCCATATCCCTGCTCAATGACCGATATCCCATCATACAGATGTTCCCATTCGGTCATATCTGTTTCATAATTGAGGCGAAGATGCATTTTTACAAACTCCGGCGTTTCAGGCCATTCGTGAACATCACAAGCCGAAAGAAACAATATCGGCAAGCACATAATAAAGTATAGAATCTTTCTCATCGCTTGCCTCCTTTCTTCTTTAAGTCAAACGAATAGGAGAACGATACCGCTGCTTGGTCGATACCCCAATAGGTCTTCTTGATGCTCTCTATCATCAGACCGTCTTTTGTGCGTGGAGTATTGTGGAACTTGTCGTAGTGATTTGAATATACTCCTGCTCCGAGTGAGAACTCCACCCTCCAACGGTTGTTTTTGCTGATGGGCAGACGATAACCGATGCTCACACCGCCACCGATGGCAGGTGTCTCACGGTTATGGTCTTGGTAGCGGTAATCGCCATCAAAAGCAAAATTGTAGTATGACAGTCCGAAGTGTGCTCCTGCGAAGAATCCGTCATTCTCTTCCGACAGCCAATAGCGGAACTCAGGCTGTACGGCGAAGGTGCGGAACTTGATGGTTGATTTGAAATAGTCCCAAGCCGAGTAATAGACAGGAAGCGTAAACGACCAATGCTTTGCCAAATCTACTTCTGCGGCAACATTGGCAATAGCCATCCCTAAGCCTATGGCATTGGTCTTCAAATGGAGTTTGCGACTCCATCCCTCTATTTCGGGGATAACTGTTTCTACGATAGCCGTTGTGTCGGGCACAATTTCAACGGCTTCAACTATTGGCTCTACCTTAATGGTATCAGGTACGATTATAGGCACTTGTACGGGTGGTAACTCTTTCTTGTAGGTTACGAATACCGCACACGCATTTCGCATCTGCTCGAAGAAGAGTTTGTTCATCTGCTGCCATACATTACCACCGTCCAATGCTCTCAATTTTACGACACGGTTGTCGATATGCGTATTCGGGTGATGATAGGCCACCAATCGGGCTTCTTCCTCCAAGATGGCAATTACTTCATCCTTGCGGATAAGTCCCGAATCCTCAATCTGCGATTTGAGATAATCCCACGGGATATAGCTGTCATTATGGGTAATAAGGCTGTCGGGAATATCCACCTCACTGCGGATGAATTTTTCAAGTGCCGAGAGACGACCTTGTGCCAACTTGCGGTTGAGTTGATAACTGCCTTCGGGAGAAGCTGCTCCGCAGAAGGATACTTCAATGATGTTGATTGTACTGTCTTGGCGTATAGTTCGTAGGAACTCCAACATCTCCTGCATACGGGCGGCATTGTCCGAATAGGCGGAGTCTATGACAGTACTGTTCACACGGAAGTCAATACAGATTTCCGTGTGTTTCTCTTGCGAATGCGCAATACCTACACCAAACAGCAAGAGAATCAGTGTTATACAATATTTCTTAATGCGCATAAATCAGAATAATAGGTCACTTCTCTTTGGAAGAGTGATTTATGCGACATACTGCTATTGATTACGAGTAGGTTATTTGAACAGTCACGACATAATTTGCTCAACAATCCACATTGCCACTAAACAAAATCTGAATCGAGCATAACATTTTTTAGTGTAAATTGGTGCTATTTGCCGAAAAATGTGTAATTTTGCATCGGTAATCATTTCTCTTCCAAAGAGATAAGTTCTCTCTTCCAAAGAGACCTTTCATTCGCTCAACAATCTATTCTGCTCTGCACCTTCAACATCAGCCCTATTCTTTTGGCTCTTATGGCTTATTGTGTCTTGACTTTATAATTTCAGGAGTATATTTATAGAGATATTTGCGGAAAGAATGGATGTTAAGTCCAAATCGTTCAGCAACATCCTTCATCGTATCTGTGTTGTTTTTCAGGCATTCGATAGCAGCCGCATATTTATCTGCCGTCTTTTGTTTCCTAAGTATCTGCTTGCGTTCCGTCTTACGATGAAGCAGTTCGGGATACTTGCTCTTTATGTAAGTTCTGAAATATTCATTGTAGCCACACTCGTCCATCACGGTATGGATAGTGGCGTTCCCTGATTTCAACATTTCTACCCCTTCAGCAAACATCTGTTCACTGGATGCAAGCAACGAATTATGCTTTTCGATGGCTTCGGGATAGTTACGGCGTATAAAACCGCCTACACTATTATAGGTAAGTCCCAACCGTTTGGCAATGGATTTCAAGGACTCGGAAGTGGTTGCATAGATGCGTAGCGCCTCCGCATACTTTTCTGCACTACGATTGGAAACGACCTTACCGTCAGATGTCCTTATCATTCCACGGGCTGTAACCAATTCGGGATGATGCTCCCTGAGATACATCCTGAATGTTTCGGGATTCAGTCCAAATTCCGCTGCGACCTTTGCCGTTGGCAAATCGGTATTCTGTAATCTTTCGATTGCATTGGCATATTTCTCAGCAGAAGATTTTTTATAACGTTTGGTTTGCTCCAATGCCATACCTTCGTCAAAGCCACGTCTAAGAACCATCAGTTCGGGATGCCAAGTTCTCAAGTGGTAGCGGAAGCCACCGAGAGTTACCCCAACAATACGTACTATATCCTTTACATCCTTCGATGTTGTACGATACAGGTCTATAGCTTTCTCATATTTTTCAAGAGTTTCACGGTCTGGCTCACAGACAGTCCAATTTCCGTTACGCATACCTCTGACCTTTTGACCTGTTGCACGGATACGTTTCTCCTCCCTATTACGGGTAATTTGTGGGTAATAGGCTAAGATGTGTTCTCGCAAACCCGTGTAGGATACATTACAAGCCTCTGCAACCTCTTCAATGGTTTTATCGGATGATTGCAACATCTCAATGGCAGTAGCATACTCTTCCTTGCTCCACTTGCGTGCTCCATATTGCAGATTGACGGTTATTCCTATCCGTCTGCGTTCCTGTTCTCTGCGTGGTACGATATCGGGGTAATGTCTGCGAAGTTGGCTTGCCAAAGAGGAACAATCTATGTTGAAGATACGTGCTATCTGGGATATGTTGTATTCAATATACTCCATACTGTCGCAAGCAGCAATGGCATCCTTGTATTTGTAATGGGCGGCAGTAGTTTGACCTTTCTTTCCTCTAAGTTTGACATCCTTAAATCCCGTAAGATTATGTCGTTTGAGGATTAGGTCACGGTGATGAGTGGAGAGGTAAGAACTGAACGCGGAAAAGCCGACCCCAGTCTGCTCACATATTTGTTTTATGGAAAGACCGGTTTCGGCATAGAGGGTAATTGCATCGCTATACTTTTCTCTGGTTTCGTGTCTAATTCCTCGTTGCTCTTTCAATTTTTGGTTGCCAATTTTTATGGGTTACTTTATTGGGGTAGGCAATCATCAGGTTTACAAGTTCTTAATTCTATATAAAGAAGCTAAAGAGTAAACTTCTCTTGATAAGAGCAAGTAATATTGTAAGTCTATTCTATAAATGAGTCTATTAGCAGGCTGATACATTGAAATTTGCTCAACAATAGACCAGTGGAGCAAAACAAAATGAAAATCAACCTGCTTTTTTAATTCCTTTTTTGGGTTCCGATTGTATAATTCTTCGTAATTTTGCAACGGTAATCATTTCTCTTATCAAGAGATTTTCTCGTTCGCTCAACAATCCTTCACTCATAGAGATTTCAATATCATACTGTTCGCCTTGTCGATGGCTACGGTGTCCAATGATGCAAGGTAGATGCGTGTGGTGGCTTCCGAGTCGTGTCCCATACCCTCACTGATTACCGATAGCGGTACATTCTTGCTCTTGGCGATGCTTGCCCAAGCGTGACGAGCAACATACAAGGTTAGTGAAACGGATAATCCCAACTCTTTACCGATGATTTTCAGGCAACGGTTGATATTATGGGCTGCATAGATATATTGCTTGCGTTCATCTATATCACCGAAAGGTTTGATAATAGGCAAAAGGTAATTGGATTGCGAAGTGTCGTACTTATCCACAATCTCCTGCATACACTTCTCCCATTTGATGAAGAGTTGTTGCCCGGTCTTGCGTCTGCGATAGGAAAGCACACCATTCTGCAAATCCTTTTTTCGCAGGTATGCCATATCCACGAATGACATACCTCGGGTATAGAAGCTCATAAGGAACATATCTCTGGCGAAGTCAAAGGACGGATTCATAGAGAAGTCCATCTCTTTGATTTTCTTGATAACTTTCAATGGTACGGCTCGCTTGACGGTCTTATCCACTCCTGTATAAACGTGCTTGAATGGAAAGCGTTGTGAGGTAAGTCCCTTTTCTACGGCACGATTATATACTGCTCTGAGATTACGCATATAGAATGATGAAGAGTTGGGGCTCACTCCGTTATTCTTCAAATATGCTTCGTATGCCATCATCATATCTGAATCCATATCATCCAAGGGCACATCTTTGTCCTCTCGGAAGCGTCTGAAACTGCAAAGGGTCGCAGCATATGTTTCCGATGTGCGTATCTTACCCAATGTTTTCAGATTGGCAATGACACCCTCCATAAATGGTAAGAGAAAATTTTCGGGATTATCCGATGAAAATTCTGCTATCACATCATCTGCGGTATAATCACATCCGCTATGTTCAAAATTAGCGATGACCTTCTGGAAATGCTTGACATCCATTCGTATTTTGTCGCCAATCTCCGATAGATAGCGTTTTCTGCTCTCGTTGAACTTGGGTAACACCACCTCCGAAGAGTGACTGTTCCACTCATAGCCGTAGAGACGGTAGCCCGTCTTTTGCTGACGGGCTACACGATTATGGATTACTTGATAGAAAATTGAGCCTTGTCCGCCATCAACCGTTGATGGTCGGAACTTAATCTTTACTGTTGCCATATTACAATCAGGGTTTTGATTTATTTTGTTTAACCTTACTATTATCCTGCTTGTTCTTAATGGATTTGGCTTTGCTCTCCTGTTCCCTTGCTGCCTGCTCTTTCAAACGTGCTTGCTCGGCAAGGGCGGCTTGTTTACGAACGGCCTCTTCATAGGTTTCTACATCCTCACGCATCTGCTCAATTGCTTCGGCATTGCGGTTGAGTTCAAAGATGTCCTCCAATGTAGCTATCTGCTCAGCCGAAGCATCGCCTTTCATCTTGATGTAACGGTATTTGAGGGCATCATCATCCCTTTGAACATTTGGTCTTGACAAATGGTATATTGCTGATGCTCCTGATGCCAATAGCATGACAATCATTGACAAAAGAATCCAAGATTCCTTTGTGTAAAGAGCAAACGAGTGTCGTTTCTCGTCAATGTTGTGCTTTACCTTTATTTCATCCATCTTGTCAATAGCCTCTGCAAGCTGTTGTTTTACACCCTCAAAGTCGGGTTGCTCCTGCTCACTGATGCCATCCATTCGCTTGTTTATCTTGCTAAATTCATTGACAACAAAACCTGCAAGCTTGTTGGTTTTAGCATCATAGTACTCCTTGTTTTCTCGGTTGCCATTCTCGATTAGATCCTTAATGGGTGTCAAATCTACATTGGCATTTACTGTTTGTTCTGTTCGTTGGCTCTTGCTGATAGTCAGCAACTCCTCCAACATTGCGATAATAATTGAGTTATTTTCCTGCATATTTCTTCTGTTTTTAAGTGGTTAATGATTATAGTTTGAATCCTCTGGTTCTCTTTTTCTTAGGCTTCTGCTGCATCAAACGGCGGAAATCTGCCTCTTCCTGACTATCCACATCTGGCGAAGATGTGAAGTCCAACAAGCCTAATGAACCGTTGATAAGCTCCGATTCTTTGTTCTCGAAATGGCTTATCTGTATATGATGTGGTTCATATTGTCGCTGATATTCCGCTTGATTGTGACTATTCAGTGCCTTATCAATCTTTGAATAACTGAAACTGCGGTCTATCTTCGAGCCGTTGAAGTGGTAGCCATTCTTGGTAAAGATGATGCCTTGCACCTCATTGGTGTTACCCTTATACTTGAAGCGGACATCTATGCCTTCGGCTTTCAACCGCTTCAACAGTGTAGTCCAATCCGAACATCTTGCAACTTCCCGTTTGAGAACTTGGTATATCTCGTAACGGGTTTTGTCAGGCTCTTTCAGTCGGTGCGTTTTTACCTGTTCCTTACCATTTGCGAAGTATAATCCATATTTGCGTGTCAGCTCTTTGCAGATGCGTTCACTGCGGTAACGGTCATTCCTGTCGCTGATGGTTCTACCGTTATTATTCACCCGATTAAAGGCAATATGAACGTGCGGATGCTCCTTATCGTAGTGCCGTCCGATGATATATTGCGTATCACTAATGCCCATCTTTTCCATATATTCTCGGCTTATCTGTATCATAAGTTCATCCGTTAAGCGTGGCAGATCCTGCTTCGAGAAGCTGAGTGAGATATGTCCGATGAACTTATCCACTCGTGGATTAAGCCTCGATTGAGCAATAAAACTTCGGGCTATCGTGCTGTTATCATTGAACAATACACCTTGACAATCTATGAGCGTGGCTTGTTTCTTCTTATCGAGGATATAATCTACAATTCCTTTGGCTCCTGAGCCTTTTACAATCTTTGCCATCATAGGCTGATATGGTCTATAATGTTTTCCAATGAAAGCAGCAGATGTTGGCATTGTCCGTAGTGCAGCCTTACACCCTCCCGATGTGCCTTGCGAGTGAGCTGATTGAGATTGTTTGCCATACCGCATAACTTGCGGATATAGTCCGCTTGTTCGGTGGTAAGTCGTGCCCTAATATGAGAATCACGGATAGCCATTCTTACAATCTCACTTGCCGAGACACCTGCATTCTTGGCTTTGAGTTTCATAGCGTAGTACTCTTCGGTTGCCATCTTTACCGTTATGCGGTACTTGCGTTTCTCGGACAACTTCTTCGTGGGTCGTCCTCCTTTGTTGGGTGTCTTGTTATTGATACTTCGTTTCATACGATTTCTGATTTAGAAAATGATACATACTTTGTTTACTTGATAGACCAACGGGATGTCCTCTTCTGCGACCTTCGGGAGTGGAAGCAAGTGGTTTTGGTCTGCCCAAAACATAAACTTGCTTCCCCACTAACCGAAGGTCAATCAATTTTGAGTACCTCAAAATGAAATACCGTTGGAATAGTTCTTAATTTGATTGGATTAAGAGGTTACATCCCTTTCCAATGCTCGAAGTCCTCGGCATAGAGTTCGATGTGATGGCGAACGATGTTCTCCAATAGTCCTGACATACTCATTCTATCCTCGCCGATTTTGCATGCAAACTTGTCAAGCATCTTTCGTAACTTACCGCTAATGAATACCGGCTTGCGATCTTCGATCTTGTAAGGTCGCATAAAGGTGTTGCGGTACTCCTCCAACGAGAGCTTGCGTTGCTTGCTACTCACTCGGCGTTGGATGGGTGGTGTAGGTGGCTGTTCCTCTACTACATTGATAGGAAGAACTTCATCAGTTTCCTCTGGAATAGGAGATACAGTCTCCGTCTGAATCAGTTTCGCAGCTGACGGTAGAGGTTCTGGAAGAATGTCATCAATGGATGATTCTACGGATTCCTCTGTTTGCAATTCATCTGCATTATGGACTTTACCCGTACTACTCTTGTAAAATGACCTTGTAGTCATTTGGTCGATAATTTCTTGACACTGTTCTTGCGTCAACTCAACTTGTTTTTTCTTCATACTTATCACTTTTTGAATGTTCAACAATATGGTCTTTGTGCACAATTTTGACCGATTATATGCTGCAAAGAAAATATGCATACAATTCTGCCACAACTAATTAGGTCTATGTAGGCAATTATGAATTGTATTGCATTTCGGGGTGATTTATAAGCGGTGCAGACTGCATAATTCTTCCCGAGTTGAACAGGTAATTATGGATTAGGACGAAATGCTTAATTGAGGAAATTAAGGGCTTAAATACGATAGCGGATAGACGGACTGCCGAAGTGTCGGGAGTTGGTCTATCCGCTATACTGCTATCATAGAATCAGCGACTATCCGTTTCGGCTGTTCGGAGCATAAGTTTGGCAGACGGATAGGCATCGGTCTAACAAACGACAATGCTACGGACAAGATCCGAGACTGGCAGTCGCTTGGGGAAATTATTATATAATATTGGTTACAATGTGATGTATGCTTAGAAATATATCATCATATACATCTAAAAATGCCACGAACTGTGCCACATACTGCAACAGGCTCACCGTATGATTGAAGTGTGATAACTTATCTCTTTCTTTGCCCTCAGAAAACGGAACTGCGTATGAGAATAGAGGCTATTTCAATGGCTGATTATCGTGTCTATGATGAAACGATATGACAAGGGATGACACCTATTGTTAGTGCCATTGAAGTATGAAAATCTCTTCCTTATTTAGCAGTGCGAAACAAGAAAACAAGTGTAATAAATTAAAATAAAGCGTATGGATTTAATCATTTTTGAGCGAAAGGCATTTGAGGAATTTGCCACGAAGATTGAGCAGTTCATTCTGCGAGTATCAAACTCACCCGTTGTAAAGAGCGGGAAGAAAAAGACAAACAATTGGCTCGACCATCAGGATGTTTGTCAGCGATTGAAGATAAGCAAGCGTACATTGCAGACCTTGCGTGATAACGGAACGCTTGCCTACACCAAAATCGGCAACCGCACCTACTACCTGCCCGAAGATGTAGAGAGCATTGTAACAAAGGTAGAGGACAGACGAAAAGAAGCCAAATGGAAAGGGCGAGAAATCTAATCAATGTATAACACTGAAACCAATTTGAATATGTATCAAGAGATGAGAACCAAAGATGATGCGTGGATGCAGTCCATTCACGAGAGTATCGACCAACTATCGGAAATTCTCGATAGTATGCCCAAAGATGGTGCGGCATTACAACACGATGATGAGTATCTATGCGACAAGGAGGTGGCGTATATGCTTAAAGTCAGCCGAAGGACATTGAGCGAATACCGAAGCAATGGCACATTGCCTTACTATGTGCTCGGTGGAAAAGTTCTGTACAAACGGAGTGAGATTGAGCAGGCATTGAAACGGGAGTACAACGGCAAGCACCTGATGAATAGCAGCGGATAAATCCCTTCTATATTTGAGTCAGGCTCGAATATACTCTGCGCTCGCTTTGAAAAACATTCAAGCAAGCTTGATGTTCCTCGCTCGCTTGTGCTATATTTTTGGAGGGAGTGAAATTTACCGCTTGCCCTATATATCTCTGTTGCAAAATAATAGTACCCCTATGGATAGAAGCAAGAACAGCATACAAATGGGTTATCAATGTAAGAACCCGTTTGCTTTTGCGAAATTGCTACCGCTCAATATAGCCTGCAAGCAGTCTCTATGTTCGCTTAACCGCAATTTTGTATGCTGTCTGTTTATCTTTATTTACATTTTCGTCAGTCGTTCATTTCCGTTGCCGTCTGCATTTCTGAGTACAGACATTGAAAGGGGAAAGGTTTTCGGACTGAATACTCTCCGTAGGAGGAAGATTTAGTCCGAAACGGCTTGCCGCCTGACCTTTCAACTTTCAAGGGCTGATGTACTACCTTCGCAGACGAGCAAAGGAAAGGGGCGAATGACGGAATCGGGAAACTCATAATATCGCAGATTGATGATAGACCAAATTCAAATACTATCCTGCAATAATGAAAAATGCACCGCCTTTTTGCTCGTTCATAAAAAAGTTGTACCTTTGTTCCAAGATGAGTTGTACATCAAAGCAAATAACGCAAGTATGTAGAAATCAGAACAGTTGCCAACTCATTACCTCGTTCTTCAACTTTCCGCATAAACTTTTTATTCTTAGCGGATTATGAGATTATTCCAAAAATATGATATAAATAGAGAAACTTTCGATTGCCAATAGAAAGTTTTGTAACAAAGGAACCTATTTTTTATATGGAATTGCAAATTAAATTATGAACAGCATCTGAATGAAACAGATTACAACGATGAGTTAAACCTTGGAAGGGAATAATTCCACCGGAGTTGTTTGGAAAATAAAGTGTTTTTGATAGAGGTTGTCAAAATGTGAACTGCACAACCTCATTTTTTATTCTAGACTCTCGCAACAACAATCAACTTTTAAAAAACAATAACTATCAATTATCCATAATCTTATAAAAATATTGTATGTTTGCAATTAGATAAATGCATGAATATGGATTCTAAAAAACAACTCTACATCATTAGCGGTTGTAATGGTGCTGGTAAGACTACGGCATCTTATACTGTGTTGCCGGATGTTCTGGAATGCAAGGAGTTTGTCAATGCGGATGAAATAGCTCGTGGATTATCTCCTTTTAATCCCGAAAGTATGGCCATTGAAGCCGGACGGTTGATGTTGCAAAGAATCAATGAATTGCTGAAAAATCAACAAAACTTTTCTATAGAAACCACACTTGCCACAAGATCTTACACTCGCCTTGTCCATCGTGCACAAGAACAAGGATATAAAGTCAATTTAATATATTTCTGGCTGAGTTCGCCCGACTTGGCTATTCAGCGTGTAGCCCAACGTGTACGTAATGGTGGACACGACATTCCAAAAGAGGTTGTGCTCCGGCGTTATCAAGCAGGTATTGATAACTTTTTCAATATTTATATGCCTTGTGTGGACTATTGGCTATTGGCAGATAATAGCGAAACACCCCGTATAATTGTTGCTGAAGGTGGACGAGGAATGAAAATGCATATACATCACATTGAACGATTTAATAAAATACAAAGTTATGTCAGAGAATGAACGAAAAGAACTAAGCGAAAAGTTACATTTCGGTTTGGCATTAGCCGAACGTCGTATGCTTGAAGAAAAAGCATTGCGCAATGAATGCATTATACAAGGCTTGCCCAATGGAGAGATTAAAAGTGTACCGGCACGTATCATACTGCGTAAACTTTATGGAGAGGAGCTGAAACGATAGAAATATCCTCTCTTCAATAAACAGCAAACCTGAATTGTCTGCATGACACGAGAGTCAGCGCGGATTACAAAGTACATTCTTTATTCCCCTGAATTATAATAAAAAATATATCCACTCAGTCTTCGTTATTCTATGTAGACTATATTCTCTTACAAGAAAATCTCCTCATTACGTTTTTGACATGCTCCAAACAGTAGTTTTTCATAGCTATAGAATTCTTTACTCCAATTACTTTGTATTTGGAATAATCTCCATTTATAAGATAGAGACAATTACATGGTGTTCTATGCATAAAATGGATAAATAGGTAGGATAGTGTTTATGTAACCATTATAAATTCAATAGTATTTTACATAAGGGTTTACATTCTCATAGATGGAATAAACAACACGAGTAAATAATTGACAAAAAGCAACTAAATGATAGATATTGACAAAGCCCTTCTAGTTTTTGAGAAAAAAGATCCTGACGTTATGATTATAGCACATCAGTACAGAATTAAACACCTTCAAATCAGGATATTACCATTACAAATAGTATCATATAAGTAGATTGTCATTTACAGTGGATATGTATAGAGTATCTTCTCTAGAGGAATACTTTATTTCAGGAGCTCTTTTTATTTATTTTATATTGCTTATTATCAACAATATAGACATATTGTAGTTCCGCGAAAACTCTGGTGATTTC
>OJQK01000482.1_pt1 | contig 19458 bp, 14 predicted proteins | sample 1598741 | NCBI WGS metagenome assembly OJQK01 (sample SAMN03922511, study PRJEB24848) | human gut metagenome | isolation source: stool sample | host: Homo sapiens | place: Germany | collected 2010-02 | reverse complement strand
TATCTAAGCCGGCTTATCTGTTTTTCTGGCGCCGGCCTTTAGCAAAATAATATATGCAGGAGCATTTTTCTAATATATTTTCTCTTTGCCCCATACTGCCAACTATTTACTAATCACTAAATACTGACCACTATTCACTAATATCCACTATTCACTTCTCCGCGCGGTTGATAGCGCAGATGATACCGCGCAGCGCTGCCACGTTGACGTTAGAGTGAATGCCTACACCAAAGATATGGCCATTATTTTTCTGTTTCAGCTCGATGTAGCAAATACCCTTCGCATCAGAACCCTTGGAAATTGCATGCTCATGATAGTTGACAAATTCGTAGCCATTAATTCCGACACTGGTAAGCGCCTGGAAGAAGGCATCGATAGGACCGTTACCTACACCAACTACACTCTTCTTTTCGCCTGCAACCGCAATTTCGCCTTCAAAACGGCTGTGGATGCTGCCATCAGCTTCGTTCAGCTCGGTGAAGCGATGACGCAGCAGCTGATATTTGCCAACAAAGTCGATGTATTCCTTGCGGAAGAGCTGCACAATCTGCTCGCTGGAAAGCTCGTCGCCGTATTCGTCAGCCGCAGCCTTCACGATATTGCCAAATTCCGGATGCATTTCCTTCGGCAGATTGTAGCCAACGGTATGCTGCAGCACGAAGGCAGCGCCGCCCTTGCCGGACTGGCTGTTGATGCGGATAACAGGCTCGTATTCACGATGGATATCTGCCGGGTTAATCGGCAGGTACGGTACCTCCCAATATTCGGTACCGCTGTTTTTCATGTACTCATAGCCCTTGCGGATAGCATCCTGATGCGAACCGCTGAAGGCAGTGAAGGCCAGCTCACCAGAATACGGCTGACGCTCAGGCACATGCATTCTGGTGCATTCCTCATAAACCTTTTTGATGTCCAGAATATGCGAGAAATCCAGCTCGGGATCAACATTTTGCGTAAACATGTTGAGGGCTACAGTAACGATATCCAGGTTACCGGTACGCTCGCCGTTACCGAACAAGGTACCTTCGATGCGGTCCGCACCGGCAAGAAGCGCCAGCTCGGCGCAGGCAACGCCCGTACCGCGGTCATTGTGCGGATGCACGCTGACAATTGCTGCTTCACGGTTTTTAATATGACGGCAGAAGTATTCAATCTGGTCGGCATAGGTGTTCGGCGTACACATTTCAACAGTAGAAGGCAGATTGAGGATAATGGGGTTTTCTTTGCTAGAGCCCATTTCCTGCATTACAGCCTCGCAAATTGCCACAGAGAAATCTATTTCCGTACCGGAAAAGCTTTCCGGAGAATATTCATAGCGGATATTCATACCGCTGCGGGCAACCTCTTCTTCCGTCAGCTGGCGGATAAGGCGTGCGCCCTGCACAGCAATATCGGTGATACCGTCCATATCCTTGCCAAAAACAATTTTACGCTGCAGTGTTGAAGTAGAGTTATAAAAATGGATGATAACATTCTTAGCACCGCGTACTGCCTCAAAGGTTTTGCGGATAAGCTCTTCACGCGCCTGCACCAGAACCTGTACGGTTACGTCATCGGGAATATGGCCGCCTTCAATCAGGGTACGCAGAATTTCGTACTCTGTTTCCGATGCGGAAGGAAAGCCAACCTCGATTTCCTTAAAGCCACAATCTACCAAGGTGTGGAAAAAGCGAATTTTTTCCGGAATGCCCATCGGTGTTACCAATGCCTGGTTGCCGTCGCGCAAATCAACACTGCACCATACAGGTGCTTTGGTAATCGTTTTATCAGGCCATTGACGGTCGGTAATTTTTATTTGTTCAAACGGAATATATTTTTTCTCCTGATGCATGATTAATTTCCCCCTAGCTTTTCTTAGCGATTATAAACAAAAATCCCCGTCCCTAACCTGTGTTATTGATTAATAACACAATTAGGGGCGGGGAACAATTCCACGCTGTACCACCCTATTTCAACAGTACCTCAACAGCACTGTCCTCTCAGCCTCCAACAAGGCCTTTGCCTGTAACGTGACCACACGTCCTTCCCTACATATCGGAAAGGCAACTCCGGGATCAGTATGCATATAACCATTGACATCGCTTTACACCAGCCAGCGACTCTCTTAGCCCATCCGGTCATATCTTCTTCCCTTCACCGTTTTTTTAGGGACGATATTTGATTCGTTGAATGCTATTATACGCACTCTGCTTTTAATTGTCAATAATCTTTCTGAAATTTATTTTTTTACAGCAAATTTGTAAACAATGTAACAGCAATTAGTGTGCTTCTATCCACGAATACTTATCCACAGCTTATGTGTTTTACCCACAGATTATCAACAGACTTATCAACAACTGTGTATAACTTTACCTGCTGCTGATAAGCTTACGCAGTAAATCAACAACGATAATGGAAGCGCCAAACAGGATGACAACGCCCCATTCATGCGCATTCAGCGGTGTTGTACGCAATACACGCCCACCAACAAAGGTCAGCAGTACCTGAATTGCAACAATCAGCGCCATGACCTGTAAGAAGCCCTTGTTCAGGCTGATATTCTTTAACAGGTTCAACCCGTCAGTACGCACATTAAAGCCATTGGCAACTGCCATGAAAATGTAGGCGCAGAAGAAGCCCGTGTAGGTATAAATATGATTATCTGCATCACGGAACAGATGGTCAACCCACGCGCTCTTGTAAAAGGCAATGCCCACAATAGTCATATAAAGACCACTTACAATAACGCTCGTAAGCATCTTTTTGCTGACAAGCGGCGCACTGCGGCGCTTAGGCGCCTCGCGCAGATACTGTGCCAATGCAGGCTCGCCGCCGAAAGCGAGCGCAGCAAGAGTATCCATTACCAGGTTAATCCATAGAATCTGCGTAATCGTCAGCGGTTCATCAATATTGATAAAGGGAGCAATAAAGTTAATTGCCACAGCCGAGAAGTTAATCGTCAGCTGGAAAACAATAAATTTGCAGATAGAATTATAAATTGTTCTTCCGTACAAAATTGCCTGCTTGATGCTGAGGAAATTATCGTCCATGATAACGATATCGCCTGCTTCCTTGGCAACCTCGGTACCGCTGCCCATAGCAAAGCCTACGTCAGCCTTTTTCAGCGCCGGCGAATCGTTTACGCCATCGCCGGTCATACCGGTTACAAGATTCAGCTCCTGCGTCAGGCGCACCAAGCGCGATTTATCCATCGGCAAAGCACGCGCCACTACACGCAGATGCGTCAGCTTAGCCTTGATTTCATCATCGCTCATCTGCGCCAGCTCGTCGGAGGTCCAGACTACATTCTCCGCGCTTTGCAGCAGGCCTGCATCCTTGGCAATGGCAACTGCAGTTTCTTTACGGTCACCGGTAATCATTACTACCTGCACACCAGCCTGCTGTACAGCCTTAATAGCCTCCACTGCTTCCGGACGCACGTCATCACGGATGGCAACAACACCGGCAAGCGTCAGTTCTTTATCCGGCAGGTTATCAGCAGGTACTCCCTCATAGGTGCACAAGGCCAGCATTCTCATTGCCTGTCCTGCAAGCTCCAGCATTCTGTTATCCAGAGCTGCTTTCATCTCATCAGTCAACGGCAAACGGCTGCCATCTTTTGACCAATACCAATCGGTAGCCTGCAGCAGCTTTTCCGGTGCGCCCTTAATCAGGCAATATGCTGCGCCGCCATCAGAGGGAGCAACCTGTGCCCAGGAATATTTATTGGCACTGTTAAACGGAATAAAGCGCTGGCGCTGCGGCAGCTGCGGCAAACGATAGGTACCGACATAATTGTTTAACGCTGCTTCCGTCATATTACCGCCGACAATCTTGCCGTCGGTAACGGTAGATGATGTATTGATCAGAACCTGCTGACAGGTCAGCTCCTTAAGACGTGCAGGCAATGATGTGAAATCAGTAATTTCCTGTAAATCGCCGGTTAAGAAGCGTACTACCTCCAGCTGTCCTTTAGTAATAGTGCCTGTCTTATCAGTAAACAGCAGGTTAAGACTGCCTGCCGTCTCAATTCCGACCAGCTTACGCACCAATACATGGTCATGCAGCATTTTGCGCATATTGAGCGAAGAAACTATCGCAATCATCAGCGGCAGGCCTTCCGGTACCGCCATAACAATAATAATAATCGCCAAGATTACAGCCTGCACCAAATCGGCAATTACTGTTGTCATATCAGCAAAATATGCTGCAAAGCTGCCTGCCAGATATATCTTATGCAGTATTACCGCAACTGCTATCAGCACACCGCCGGCATAGCCGAATTTACTTATCTGCTCTGCCAGTCCCTTCAGCTTCAGCTTCAGCGGGCTGTCACGTTCATCATCCTTCAGCTCCTGCGTCAGCTGTCCGTAAACAGAATTATCACCAATCTTCACAGCCTGCATCACAGCGGTGCCTTCTACCACAACGCTGCCACGGAACAGCTTATGTTCATCCAGAAAATCAATTTTACCGTCATCCCATTGGAACTCAGCAGGTGCAACAGTTTTTTTAGCTTCCTCGCTTTCACCGTTCAACGCTGCCTGATCCAGCTTCAGCGTTCCTTCCAGCAAAATGCCGTCCGCCGGTATTTTATCGCCGGCCTCCAGAATAATTGCCTCACCGACTACAACATCATCAATAGCAATTTCCTGTGGCTCACCGTCACGCCATACCTTGCAGCGGATACGGCTCGCCTCCTCCTGCAGTTTTTGAAAGGCATTCTCATTGCTGTATTCGGACCAGGTAGAAACAAAGGTTGCCAAAATTATTGCCAGAAAAATACCCATTGTTTCAATCCAATCACCGTGACCAAGATACACGAAAAAAGCATTCAACAACAGTGCTACTATCAGGATGCGGATAATGGGGTCCTGAAAATTCCCCAGCAGCTTGCTCCAAAAGGTTTCCCGCGGCGGCTGCGTCAATGTGTTATCACCGTACTTGCGCCGTGACTCTTCAATCTGCTCCTTGCTTAAGCCATATTTACTCATTTTCTTCCTCCTTTGACCTTACGTCTGCTACTTGTCGAAAATTGTGGTAAATCATGCAAGTACACTCTTCACCTTATATTATATATTAAAAAAGGGCGAGACAATGCTGTAAAATAAAAATATTTTACAACAAAGTCTCGCCACTTAATTACAAAGCCGGATTCTTCCGAATCGTACTGACGGCAGTGTAAACACCAGCCCTAAGGCTTGTGCCGGCTACTCCCCTTATCTAAGAAAGTACCATATTATTTTATTTAGCTTATTCAGCCCAAACAGCTTTCATCAGCTTAGGATATTCAGTGTTAAGGTGGTCAACAATAACGTCGATTACTGCATGAATCATTTGCGGTACGAATTGATCGTCAGTAGAAGGAATGCAGCTTTCAATGATGATATTGCCAGCTTCATCAGCGTAATATTTGAATACCTTGTAGTTTTCGTTCAGAGCGTTCAGGTGTTCCAGAACAGCAGCCTTATTGGCTTCTTTAACCAGACCAGCGCCTACGCGAACCTGCAGCATTACATAGATGCTGTCATCAATTACCAGCATAGTCGGCAGATTTTGACCTTGGATGCCGATAGCAGAACGGAAAACAACGGGATGCATAAAGCCTTCTTCAGGAACCTCGTCTGCCTTCGGAACTTCGAATACATCGCCCCAGTTAATTTTGTTTTCTTCAAGGAATTTCTTGTAAACTTCAGCTTTCTTATTCATCATAAGACCTCGCTTTCATTGTTATAATACTATTATACACTATTATCGTTATTTGTGTACTTTTTTTATTAGTAAATATATTTGTTTTACACAAAATTCACAGCTTATTCAGCTTTTATTTTTAGCGCAAATTCATAACCATACTTTTCCGCAGCCTCAATTTCAGGCTGCTGCGGTGTCCACTTGCAGTTGAAGCCGGGTTCTACTGCATCGAAGCAGCTTTTTGCAAGCAGCTCCTCCATATCCTTCTGCGCACCACCGCCCCAGCCAAAGGTACCGAAGGCTGCAGCTTTTTTACCTTTAGCGCCGAGTCCTTTAAGATAAATCAGCAGAGAACCCATATTCGGCAGCATGCTGCAATTAAGAGTTGAAGATCCTGCCAAAAAACCGGAGGCAGTAAAGAGCTCTGCTGCTACCGTACTGTTAGGTGTAGCGCCCATTTTGAATACTTTAACAACAATGCCGGCATTAGCAGCACCACGCGCAATCGCCCGCGCCAACTTTTCTGTACCGCCCCACATGCTGTCATAGGCAATAACAAGACTGCCGTCCTGTACACCGCTGCCCCATTCGCTGTAGCAGCGCAGGATATCGGCAATATGCTCCGTCCAGATTACACCATGGGAAGGCGCAATCATTTTAATCTCCAGGCTGCCAAGCTTTTTCAATGCGTTGCCAATCAGCTTTGCATACGGCCAGAGAATGTTGGCAAAATACTTTTTAGCTTCGTAGAACAGCTCGTCTTGATTTACTTCACAGTCAAAGCGCTTGCTGGTAGCATAATGTTGACCAAAGGCATCATTAGAGAAAAGTATTTTATCATACTCACTATAGGTAGCCATACTGTCAGGCCAATGCAGCATTGCCATGGAAGCGAAGGTTAAGGTACGCTTGCCGATATTCAAAGTTGCTCCGTCCTTAACAACCTCAAAAGCAAAAATATCTCCGTAATGCTGAATAGCCTCGTTTTTGCCTTGCATCGTAATATAGAACTTTGCTTTGGGGCAAGCCTTGGCTAACGCAGGCATAGCACCGGAATGGTCAGGCTCAACATGGTTGATGATAATATAGTCAATGGAATCCAACGATGTTACCTTACTGATATTAGCAAGCAGCTCTTCGGTAAAGGGCGCTTTAACAGTATCAATCAAGGTAATCTTTTCATCCATAATCAGGTAAGAGTTATAGGTCGCACCTCTCTCTGTTTTGTAGCCGTGAAAATCACGCACAGCCCAATCCTGAACACCAACGTCATAAATATTTTCTGCAATTTGCAATGGCAGCATAAGAAAACCTCCTTATAATTTTTCAAGAGTAACTTGACGAGTTGATTTATTTAAACGTAAAACAAGCTCGTGATATTTATTCAGCGTACTGCGATGACCGACACTGACAACAGTAGTCTGCTGTAAACGCTCCTGTAGTAGGCTGTACATAGTCGCCTCAGTGTCTTCATCCAAAGCAGAGGTTGCTTCATCCAGGAAAAGCCACTGTGGCTGCTGGATATGGGCACGTACAAAGGCCAAACGCTGCTGCTCACCAACAGAAAGCACATGGCTCCAGTCAGCCTCCAAATCAAGTTTATCCTTAAGATAACCAATCTGGCACAAATCCATCAGATAAATCAATTCAGTATCATCTATCGGTTTATTTCCCGGGTAATTAAGCGCAGCACGCAGTGTACCTAATGGCAGATAAGGCTTCTGCGGAATAAACATCAGCTTATCACGTGACGGAAGAAAGATTTTGCCGTCGACGAAGGGCCAGATACCGGAGATAGCACGCAGCAAGGTACTTTTACCGCTGCCACTAACACCCTTAATCAAAACATTATGCCCCGGATGCAGTGTAAAGCTGATATTTTCCAGAAGCGGTTTTCCGTCCGGCAGATTTATCTGCATATCGTTAACCTCAACAACATCTGCAGCAGCAAAGCGTTCCACATGAAAGCGTTCTGCCTGCTGAGATACCTCGTGCATATGATGACCGAAATAAGTTAAACGCATTACAACAGCCTGCCATTGAGCAATACTGCTGTACATATCAACAAAATACGAAAGCGAATCCTGCACGCGGCCAAAGGCACTGGCAACCTGCATCAGTCCGCCTAGTGTTACTTCTTTCGTAAGATAACGGTTCATGGCTACAACAAAGGGAAAAATGATAGCGATTTGAGAATAACCGGAATTTAAAAAGACAAGCTGTTTCTGTTTATTAACCAGTTTCCAGAAGTTATCCAAAAGCATTTTAAAGCGTTGTTTGAATACACTGCCTTCCTGCGCTTCACCACGGTAGAAGGCAACGCTTTCCGCACTTTCACGCAGGCGGATCATACTGAAACGAAAATCCGCTTCATATTTCTGTTGGATGAAGTTGATTTTTACCAGCTTGCGGCCAACAATGTGGGTAATATAGGTACCAATGACAGAATAAAGCAGTGATGCCCACAGCATGTAGCCATTTATAGTCCACGTTTTGCCCATAAAGGTAAAGCTAAGACTGCCGGAAAGATTGTATAAAATGACAACAAAGGATGCAAACGTGCAAAACGCCTTGAGGATGCCTATACCAAAGCTCAAGGTCATTTCTACAAACTGACGCACGTCCTCACTGATACGTTGGTCAGGGTTATCCGTATCCTTACCAAACATCTGCAGATTGTAGTAGGTTTTGTTTTGCAGCCAGATGTCGATAAAACGCGTTGTCAGCCAACGACGCCAATTCAAAATCAATGTCTGCTGCAGATAATATGAGTATACTGCCAATAAGATATAAATAGCAGCTAACCACGAAAAATGAATGAGTTCATCAAAAATCTTCTTAGCATCATAGTTTTGCAATGCACTGTAGAAGCTGTTATTCCACTGGTTAAGCAAAACAAGCATATAAACCACGCCAAGTGTAAGTGCTATAATACAGCCCAATAAAAAGAAGGCCTTTTTCTTTTCTTCGGATTGCCAATAGCTTTTCGTAAGGTACCAGACATCCCTAAAAAACTGTCTGGTCAAGTTAAAACGTTGCATATACTCAAGACTCCTCTAGTAAAGAAATGCTATTCAATTCTTGAACAGTTCCTTTTTATTATACTATAAATATGAGGCTAAGAGTATCACCGGCAGTAAAATTTACATTTTAGATACAAAAAAGAGCTCACACAAATGTGTGAGCTCTTGAAGTTAGCTAATGATTATTTGCCAACAGGACCGATCATAGCCAGCATAGTACCTGCAGCAACTGCAGTACCGATAACGCCTGCTACGTTAGGACCCATAGCATGCATCAGCAGGAAGTTGGACGGATTTGCTTTTTGGCCAACAACTTGAGATACACGAGCAGCCATAGGAACTGCGGATACACCGGCGGAACCGATCAACGGGTTGGTCTTGCCACCGTCTACAATGCACATCAGCTTACCGAAGATAACGCCGGCAGCAGTACCACCGATGAAAGCAACCAGACCAAGGATGATGATCAGGATGGTCTGATAGTTCAGGAATGCATCAGCACTCATGGTCAGACCAGTACCGGTAGCCAGCATAATGGTTACGGTGTTCATCAGAGCATTTTGTGCGGTGTCGGACAGACGATCCAGGCAGCCAGCTTCTTTGAACAGGTTACCAAGCATCAGCATACCAATCAGAGCAGTTACGGAAGGTAACAGCAGAGAAATAACGATGGTGCACATGATCGGGAAAGCAACCTTTTCAAAGTGAGAAACCGGACGCAGCTGTTGCATAACGATCTTACGATCTGCTTCAGTGGTGAACAGTTTCATGATAGGAGGCTGAATCAGCGGAACCAGAGACATGTAGGAGTAAGCAGCAACTGCGATTGCACCTAACAGCTGAGGAGCCATTTTAGCAGCCAGGTAAATGGAAGTCGGGCCGTCAGCACCACCGATGATGCCGATAGCAGCAGCTTCTTGTACGGTGAAGCCAAGCAGCATAGCGCCCAGCAGAGCTACGAATACACCGCCCTGTGCAGCAGCGCCCAGGAGCAGGGTTTTCGGGTTAGCCAGCAGAGGACCAAAGTCGGTCATAGCGCCTACGCCCAAGAAGATCAACGGAGGGAATACTTCGTGGTGAATACCATACATGATAACGGACATAACACCAGGTTCTTCGAAACCGTTTTTAGGAATGTTAGCAAGAATACAACCGAATGCGATCGGGGACAGCAGCAAAGGCTCAAAACCTTTACCAATAGCCATATAAAGCAGAACCAGACCTACAACGATCATGATTACGTGACCGCCTGTCAGTGCAGAGAAACCGGAATCTGCCCATACGGAAGACAAAGCAACGAGAAATGCTTCCATTTAATATCCTCCCAATTTTCAATTTGTGGAAGGGGCTCTGCGAAAAGCCCCCTCCAAAGATCAAGGGTATTTAAGACTTACTGATATTGCGAACTATCGAGTAAGAATTAGAGAACGATCATAACGTCGCCGGTAGCAACAGTTTGACCTGCGGAAACGCGAACGTCGGAAACAGTGCCATCAGCCGGAGCCATGATTTCGTTTTGCATTTTCATAGCTTCCAGAATCAGCAGAACGTCGCCGGATTTAACAGCGTCGCCAGCTTTTACGTTAACGGACAGAACTTTGCCCGGCATAGGAGCGGAAACGGTGGTTGCACCAGCAGCAACCGGAGCAGCAGCTTTCGGAGCCGGAGCAGCTTTCGGAGCCGGAGCAGCAGCCGGAGCCGGAGCAGCTTTCGGAGCAGCTTTCGGAGCGGAAGCAACAACGCCTGCTTCTTCAACTTCAACTTCGTATGCGGTACCATTTACGGTGATAGTATACTTTTTCATGGATATAATCCTCCTTAAAATCTCGTTTTTTAATTAAAATTGCAAACTATATGCATTAGAAGCATTCTTTACGAACGCTAATAGCTTCAACACGACTGCTTACAGTCCATGCAGATTTAGCATCAATACGACGTACGCAAGCGATTTGGTCTGCGCTAACGCCGCAAGCTGCTACTGCTGCAGCGATAACAGCGATAATTTCGCTATCATCTTGAGCTGCTGCAACCGGAGCTGCAGCGGGAGCTGCTGCCGGTGTAGGAGCTACTGCCGGTTTAGCAACTTTTTTTTTAGTCGGATCGATAACTTGGAGTAAGTTCATCAATATGCCCAGAGCGATCAGTACGCCGAATACGATGGTCATATTGATTAAAGCAATCAACCAAGGATTAGTAGTAACAGGACCCATTTATTTCACCTCATCTTATCTTAAAATAGGTTGTTTAAGCACTAAGCAATTGCTTGTGAATTACAAAGGAATGTTGCCGTGGCGTTTTGCCGGACGGGTTTCGCGTTTGCTTTCCAGCATTTGCAGAGCGTTGATGATGGTGGGACGAGTATTTTTCGGTTCGATAACCATGTCAACCATGCCGCGCATTGCTGCTTGGTACGGAGTAGCGAAGTTGTCGATGTACTCTTTAGTCTTAGCTTCAACATCAGGATCTTTACGGAAGATGATGTTAGCAGCACCAGCAGGACCCATAACTGCGATTTCAGCGGTCGGCCATGCGATAACTTGGTCAGCGCCCAGGTCTTGAGAGCACATTGCCAGATAGGAACCGCCGTAAGCTTTACGGGTAACCAGAGTGATTTTAGGAACAGTTGCTTCAGAGTAAGCATACAGCATCTTAGCGCCGTGACGGATAATGCCGCCGTATTCTTGGTTGCAACCAGGCAGGAAGCCAGGAACGTCAACCAGGTTCAGCAGAGGAATGCCGAAAGCGTCGCAGAAGCGGATGAAACGAGCGGATTTATCGGAAGCGTTGATATCCAGGCAGCCAGCCATAACTTTCGGTTGGTTAGCAATGATACCTACGGTTTGACCATCCATACGAGCGAAGCAAGTGATGATGTTGGTTGCCCAGTATTTTTGGTTTTCATAGAATTCGCCGTTATCTACGATAGATCTGATTACATCATACATATCGTAAGCGTGGTTGGAGTTGTCCGGCAGCAGAGTGTTCAGGCTGTCGTCGGTACGCATCGGGTCATCACCAGTCTCTACGATCGGAGCACCTTCAACGTTGTTGGAAGGCAGGAAGGAGAGCAGGTAACGGATTTGTTGCAGGCAGTCTTCATCGTTTTCAGCAGCGAAGTGAGCAACACCGGAAGTGCTGTTGTGGGTCATAGCGCCACCCAGTTGTTCTTGGGTTACATCTTCACCGGTAACGGATTTAACTACTGCAGGGCCGGTAATGAACATTTTGGAAGTGTTCTTTACCATGTAGATGAAGTCGGTCAGTGCCGGGCTGTATACAGCGCCGCCAGCGGAAGGACCCATAATTGCAGAAATCTGAGGAACTACGCCGGAAGCAATGGTGTTCTCGAAGAAGATTTTACCATAGCCAGCCAGAGCGTCGATAGCTTCTTGGATACGAGCACCGCCGGAATCGTTCAGGCCAACCAGAGGAGCACCCATTTTCAGTGCCAGGCGTTGTACTTTAACGATTTTAGCAGCATGCATTTCGCCGAGGGAGCCACCTTCAACGGTGAAGTCCTGTGCGAATACATAAACCAGACGGCCATCGATGGTGCCGTAACCGGTGGTTACGCCTTCACCAGGCAGTTCTTTCTTTTCTTGACCGAAGTTGTAGCAACGATGACGTACAAAACGGTCGAGTTCTACGAAGGAACCTTCGTCGAGGAGAGCAGCGATTCTTTCACGAGCAGTCATTTTGCCGGATTCATGTTGTTTAGCAACACGTTTTTCGCCACCAGCAGCCAGAATTACTTCGGCTTTTTTGAGCATTTTCTCAATTTTTTCTTGAGTAGACAAATCTTACACCTCCATCATTATTGGGAGAACAAATTTATACACAGATGCTGAAGATATATCACTTGTATATCTTCAGCATTATGTAGCTTAAATTATGGGACCTTAAATCGCCCTGAATCTACGAAGCTAATAAATTAGTCTTTGTAGGTTGCAGCCGGTTGGCACAGCTCAAGCAGCAGGCCAGCGGATTTCGGATGAACGAAAGCAATTTTCATTTGGCCAGCACCGTTACGAGGAGCTTTGTCGATCATGCGAACGCCAGCTTCGGTCAAGTCAGCGATAGCTGCTTTGATGTCGTCAACGCGCAGAGCCATATGTTGGATGCCAGGGCCGTTTTTAGCAATGTATTTGCCGATAGGACCATCGTTGTTTTCAGTGATATCAACAAGGAGCTCAATCAGGGTCTCGCCGCAGGGAACAAATACGGTAGCAACACCTTGTTCTTTAACTTCTTCAGTACCGGTAGCTTTCAGGCCCAGTACCTCAGTGTAAATTTTTGCAGCTTCTTCCAAGGTACCAGCGCAAGCGATACCTACATGGTCAACACAAATAGTTTTGAATGCCATAATAAATTCCTCCTAAAATTGTTTTTTTGGCGGTTTACTTTAAAACCTTGCCAACAATATCATCAACGACAGAGTACGGCTCAATCTCACGGGATTGCATTTTAACAACCAGGTTGTCAAATTCTTCCGTTTGAATGACGTTCTTGTCGATGTAGCGATTTACATGGTCATTAAGCATAGCGGTAACCTCGTTTTTAATACGAGCTTTACGGATATCGTTTAATTTACCACTCTCAATCAAATATGCCTTGTGTGCCTCAATAGAGTCCACAACAGCCTCTATACCTTCACCCTTGCTGGCAATGGTCCTGTTAATCGGAGGACGCCAGCCAACATGTTCGGGATTTAATTCGAGCATCATCTCAATCTCAATGTTGAGCTTGTCTGTACCTTCACGATCAGCTTTATTAATCGTGAACAGGTCACCGATTTCAAGTATACCTGCTTTAATAGCCTGGATATCGTCACCCATGCCAGGAATTACTACTACCATAGTAGTATCTGCGGTCTTAACAATGTCAACCTCAGATTGTCCTACGCCTACGGTTTCAACGATAATAACATCCATGCCGAAAGCATCCATTAATTTAACAGCGTCACCTGCTTTTTGGGACAGGCCGCCAAGACTGCCGCGTGTTGCCATAGAGCGTACAAAAATGCCCTCGTCTGCGGTCAGATCCATCATTCTGATACGGTCGCCTAAGATAGCGCCGCCAGAATACGGGCTAGTGGGGTCAATTGCTACGATACCTACGGTCTTGCCGCGTTTACGGTATTCCTTAGCCAATTTATCAGTCAGAGTACTTTTACCAGCACCCGGAGGGCCGGTGATACCAATTACATAAGCATTACCAGTATGAGGATAAATCTCTGTCATAATTTTGACAGCATCATCGTATTCATTTTCAACAGCAGTGATTGCTTTAGATAATGCAAGACGAGAATGATTTAATAATTTATCTACTATTTCCATAATTCACACCGCCTTGTTTTTGGATAGTGAATATTTTATAAGGCAAGCCGGGACAAACCCGGCTTGCTTTAAGGGATAAAATTATTTTACGTTAGCGTTGATGAAATCAACAATTTTGCTGGTCGGGGTGCCCGGAGTGAATACTTCAGCAATGCCAGCAGCTTTCAGGCCAGGGATGTCAGCGTCAGGAATAACGCCGCCGCCGATAACCAGAACGTCGGTCAGGCCTTTTTCTTTCAGCAGTTCAACTACTTTCGGGAAAAGGGTGTTGTGAGCGCCGGACAGCAGGGACAGTGCAACAACGTTTACGTCGTCTTGCAGAGCAGCTTCAGCGATTTGTTCCGGAGTCAGACGGATACCGGTGTAGATAACTTCAAAACCAGCGTCGCGCAGAGCACGAGCTACAACTTTAGCACCGCGGTCATGGCCATCCAGACCCGGTTTAGCAACTAAAACTTTAACGTTTGCCATTATAGTTTACCTCCGTATATTGGTTGAGTTTACAAATTAGAGTGCAGTATGAGGTTGGTATTCACCGAATACTTGTCTCATAACGCCGCAGATTTCACCTTCGGTTGCATATGCACGAACTGCATCCAGGATGTAAGGCATCAGGTTTACATTTTCGTCTGCGCATGCAACTTTCAGAGCAGCCAGAGTTTCTTCTACTTTAGCGTTGTCACGGCGAGCTTTCAGAGCAGCAATCTTTTCAGCTTGCAGCTTGCCTACAGAACCGTCTACGCGCAGCAGGTTTTTCGGAGCTTCTTCTTCTTGGGTGAATTTGTTAACGCCAACGATGATACGGTCGCCTTTTTCGATTTCCATCTGCCATTTGTAAGCAGAGTCTTGGATTTCTTTTTGGATGTAGCCTTTAGCGATAGCTTCAGGAGCGCCACCGATTTCGTCAATTTTCTTAATGTAGTCCCAAGCTTCAGCTTCGATCTTATCGGTCAGAGCTTCTACATAGTAGGAGCCGCCCAACGGATCGATGGTGTCAGCCAGACCAGATTCGTAAGCAACGATTTGTTGGGTACGCAGAGCGATGGTTACAGACTCAGTGGTCGGCAGTGCCAGAGCTTCGTCTTTGGAGTTGGTGTGCAGGGATTGAGTACCACCCATTACAGCAGCAGCAGTTTGCAGAGCAACACGAACGATGTTGTTGTTCGGTTGTTGAGCGGTCAGCATGGAGCCAGCGGTTTGGGTATGTACACGCAGCATCATGGATTTAGCTTTCTTAGCGCCAAAACGCTCTTTCATAACTTTGGACCATACACGACGGGAAGCACGGAATTTAGCAACTTCTTCGAGTACGTTGTTATGAGCATTCCAGAAGAAGGACAGACGGCCTGCAAATGCGTCAACGTCCAGACCAGCTTTGATAGCAGCTTCTACATAAGCGATACCATCAGCAATGGTGAATGCGATTTCCTGAGAAGCGGTGGAACCAGCTTCACGGATATGGTAACCGGAAATGGAAATGGTGTTCCACAGCGGTACGTTCTTGGAGCAATATTCAAAAATGTTGGTGATCAAACGCATGGACGGTTTCGGCGGGAAAATGTAAGTGCCGCGAGCAGCATACTCTTTCAGAATATCGTTCTGAATGGTACCACGCAGTTTGTCAGCGGAAACGCCTTGTTTCTCAGCTACTGCAATGTACATAGCCAGCAGTACGGAAGCAGGAGCGTTGATGGTCATAGAAGTGGATACTTTATCCAGGGAAATTTGGTCGAACAGGATTTCCATGTCAGCCAGGGAGTCGATAGCTACGCCTACTTTACCAACTTCGCCTTCAGCCATCGGATCGGTGGAATCATAACCGATCTGGGTCGGCAGGTCGAATGCGCAGGACAGGCCGGAACCACCGTTAGCCAGCAGGTAACGATAACGTTTGTTGGATTCTTCAGCGGTGGAGAAACCAGCGTACATACGCATGGTCCAGAAACGGCCACGATACATGGTCGGTTGAACACCACGGGTGTAAGGATATTCACCAGGGAAGCCCAGTTTAGTCATGTAGTCAAAGTTTTCACCAAGATCTACCGGGGTGTACAGTCTGTTAGGAACCAGGTTTGCGCGTTCAGGGAATTTTGCCAGTTTAGCTTCAACTTCAGCATGATATTTCTCTAAACCAGCTTTAATGTTTTCAAATGCCATTCTCAAATCCTCCTTAAAATATTTGTGTTTCATATTTCGGATTGGACGGTTCCGAAATGATGGTGAGAGTGTTCCGTCTATGACGGCTATATATGGCAAAGTCTAGGGTGAGACTTCGTCAACTGAATTTATTTGGCAAAGCCTTGGGTGAGGCTTTGTCTGTATATACCTGCCGGTGGGAATCTCACCCACCGGCAAGCACATTACATAGTTTAACCTATTTTGCAAAACTTAACAAGGGGTTTCGCAAAGTTTTTTTAAATTATTTACCTTCAACCATGCCTTCCATGGAACCGGTTTCAGCAAACATTTTGTAGCAATCGAATGCTTCTGCCAGGATGTGCGGAGTTTGGCTGTTGCCGCAAGCTTCGCAAGCGCGTTTGAAGTAATCATACAGCCAAGGTTGATATTTCGGATTAGCAATCTGATCAATGATGATCGGAGCTTTTTCTTTCGGGCTCAGGCCACGCAGGTCAGCAACGCCACGTTCGGAAACGATAACGTCAACATCCAGGGTAGCATGGTCGATATGGCTGCAGAACGGAACTACGGAAGAAATCTTGCCGCCTTTTGCCAGGGAGTTGGTGAAGAATACGGTCAGGTAGCCATTACGAGCGAAGTCACCGGAACCACCAACGCCGTTCATCAGCTTGGTGCCGCAAACATGAGTGGAGTTTACGTTACCATAGATATCAACTTCAATAGCGGTGTTCATTGCGATTACGCCGATACGACGAGCAACTTCAGGGCTGTTGGAGATTTCTTGCGGACGGAGCAGTAAGTATTTTTTGTAGTGTTCTACGTTCTCGTAGAATTTCTTTTGGCACTCAGGAGACGGAGTCAGAGCGGTACCGGAAGCAACGCGGAGTTTGCCAGCGTCGATCAGGTCGAACATACCATCTTGAATAACCTCAGTGTAAACGGTCAGGTCTTCGAAATCGGAGTTAACCAGACCATTGATAACTGCGTTAGCAACGGAGCCTACGCCGGATTGCAGCGGCAGCAGGTTTTTCGGCAGACGGCCTTCTTTAACTTCGTTTTTCAGGAAGTTAACGAGGTTAGCGCCCATATGTTTAGCGTCGTCGTCGATTTCGCCCAGCGGACGAACGATGTCAGGACGGTCGCAAGGAACTACTGCAACGATTTTTTCTACTTCGCAAGGAATGTAGGTGGTACCGATGCGGTCTTCCGGAGCGGTGATAGGAATCGGTTGACGATTCGGGGGATCCAGAGGAATATAGGAGTCATGCATGCCTTCCAGGCCTACCGGTTGAGTGGTGTTAACTTCAACGATAACTTTTTTAGCACCAGCTACATAAGAGGAGCTGTTGCCCATGGAAGTTGTCGGAATCAGGCCAACCATGCCATTGCCGAGGTCGTTGATTTTGCAAACTTCAACGATTGCAACATCCGGACCAGTCGGGCGGCCAGCCATGAAGCCATAGCGAACCATTTGAGCCATGTGAGACAGATGAATATCAGCGTATTTTACTTTACCAGCGTTGATAGCTTTACGCATGGTGCCGTTGGTCTGGTAAGGCAGACGACGGTCAATGATGCCAGCTTCAACCATTGCTTGGTCGATTTCAGGACCAACAGATGCGCCAGTCCAAACGTTAACTTTGAAAGGAGTTTTTTTGCCCTTTTCAGCAAGAGCCAGAGGAACAGCTTTCGGATAGCCAGACGGGGTAAAACCGCTGACACCTAAATTGTCACCATCTTTTACGAATTCTGCAGCAGCTTCAGCGCTCATCACTTTGTCAGCTACTACGTCACAAATGCGATCTTTAATATCGATCATGTTTACCTTCCTCCTTTTAATTAGGACATTGAGTTTTTATAAGGGTGTTACCCCTTTGCATATAACTTATCGGCAATACCTTGCGGCATTACAAATAAGATATTACCGTATATCAAGCTCTTCACAAATATTTCATACTTGACTATATAGTCATTTCGACATATAAGAGAAAACTCCTGCTTATACTATAAATATTTTTTCAAAGGCTTCTTTACTATCTGCTACAATTATAACACATTTTCAGAAAAACTTCACTTTTTTCTGTCAAATTTTTCCTGTCTTTTACATAGCAGGCAAATTACACTCAACGCTATATATAATACCAATAAAATTGTAACACTGCAAGCTTTTTCTTTACAAATTTACAAAACACCCCCTTCTTTTCAAGGAAAAAAAGGGGGATTTGTATTATCCAGATAGAACAATTAACGGTTTTGCGCGTGGTAGTGTGTGTGTAATAGACTATGTGCCTTCTCGGAAAGAGGTTTACCTAACCAAGTATCATAAAGTGTTTTTATTTCCGGGTTTTCGTGCGATTTTCGTAATTCGCTTGTACGGTCGCAATTAAAAATCGCTTCACGGCGTTTTTGCCTGATGGAAGCATCCACAGGAACCGGCTGGCCGCCGCCGCCGATGCAGCCGCCCGGGCAGGCCATAACCTCTATAAACTGATAATCCGCGGTACCTGCTTTAATGCGTTCCAGCATCATCTTGGCAGATTTAAGCGTATGTACTACGGCAACCTTCACGGATACACCGGCTACATCAATAACAGCCTCACGTGTCTGCTCCATGCCACGTACCTCATTATATTCAAGCTTCGGCAGCTCCTTGCCGGCAACAACCTCGGCCACAGTACGCAAAGCCGCTTCCATAACGCCGCCTGTAGTACCGAAGATAACTGCGGCACCGGTACCGGTTCCCAGCGGAGAATCGAACTCTGCTTCCTCTAGTGCATTAAAATCAATACCTGCTTCGCGAATCATGCGTCCAAGCTCACGCGTAGTAATAACTACATCTACGTCGCGATAACCGCTGGCGCACATTTCCTCGCGTGCAGCCTCCGCCTTTTTCGCAGTACAGGGCATTACAGATACACTGATGATTTTAGCAGGATCAATGCCTGCACGTTCCGCAAAGTAGGTTTTGGCAACAGCGCCGAACATCTGCTGCGGAGATTTGGCAGTAGACAAATGCGGCAGCAGCTCAGGATATTTCAGCTCAATCATATTTACCCAGCCGGGGCTGCAGGAGGTAATCATCGGCAACACGCCGCCATTCTGCAGACGCTGCAGGAACTCATGTCCTTCCTCCATAATAGTCAGGTCGGCAGAGAAATTTGTATCAAAAACCTTATCAAAGCCTAAATGACGCAATGCCGCAACCATTTTGCCGGTAACAACCTGACCTGCCGGAATGCCCAGCTCCTCGCCCAGGGCAACACGCACGGACGGAGCTGTCTGTACTACAA
>OJQK01000430.1_pt1 | contig 21918 bp, 16 predicted proteins | sample 1598741 | NCBI WGS metagenome assembly OJQK01 (sample SAMN03922511, study PRJEB24848) | human gut metagenome | isolation source: stool sample | host: Homo sapiens | place: Germany | collected 2010-02 | reverse complement strand
TTACTAACATTTATATGGATAACGGAATTTTAAATAATTTACAGATCGGTAGAGGTAAATGGTTCTCAGATCTTGTTGATGAGAATATGATTTCAAATGCAATGCTTACTAGACCGTATGAAGTAACCCGTGTTATTTCTTATGTATTCGGTTCTAAAGATGATGGTTATAGCACTTCTTTGGATGCGATTACTGGTGGTCTTGGTAATGTAATGACAATTGACCAAAGAGACTACGAATGGTCTGTAATGATTGATAGCGATAGAGCTGTGACAATTCGCTCTGCAAAATGGCAGGGAACAGAAATCACTGCTGCAAATGCTAGCACAGTTATGGCAGGTTTGGGTAACACACCTATCATGTTGTGGTTAGAGGACAAATGGTTTGGTCCTGGTGCAATTTTGGAATTTGATAATAGAGAGTATCAAGTACGTGTTTCTGGTGCTCCTTATCAAGATGGTAATGAATGGGTTTATACTTGTTTCATTGCAGATGGTCAATCTAACTCTTATATTCCTGGTGAATATTTGTTAGCTGGTCGTCAAGTATCTCGTTTAGCTTCTGCTTACGAAGAGTACAGTGAAGAGGGTGATATCCTGAATTATAATACTCATTTCAAGATGAGAAACTTCTTGTTTACGACTCGCTTGGATTATGATATTACAGGTACAGCTTATTCTACAGTACTTTGGATTGCTTTGAAAGATCCTAAAACTGGTAAGACTTCTTATTTGTGGTCTGATTATCAGGAATGGAAGGCAATGCGTGAGTGGTCTAAGAGATGTGAGAGAATGATGGTTTACTCTAAGTCTAATGTAAATAAAGACGGTTCTACTTCATTGTTAGGTACAAATGGTCGTCCGGTTTACATTCCTGCAGGTTTGTTGCAACAGATTGCTCCGTCTAACAGACGTTACTACACTGAGTTAACTCCGGAATTGTTGGAAGACTTCTTGTTTGATTTGTCTTACAATATCTTAGGTACTAACGAACGTAAGTTTGTTGCTTTGACTGGTGAAATGGGTATGAGAGAATTTGACCGTGTATTGAAACAAAAAGCAGCTACAATGAACTTAATTGATACGAAGTTTATCAGTGGTTCTGGTCAGGCTTTAGTTTTGGGTGGTCAGTTTGTAACATACAAGATGACGAATGGCATTGAATTGACATTGAAACATTTCCCGTTGTATGATGATACTACTTATAATCGTTTGTTACACCCGGTATCTGGTAAACCGCTGGAATCTTATAGAATGACGTTCTTGGATCTTGGTAGACGTGATGGTCAAGCTAACATCGTTAAGGTTGTTCGTAAGGACCGTGAGATGGTTATCTGGAATACTTCAGGTTCTGTAGCTCCGGGAACTGGTTACTCTAAGAATAAATCCACAGTAAGATCTAATGCAAAGGACGGCTATTCTGTACATTTCCTCGGAGAGATGGGCATAATGCTTAGGGATCCCCGTGCATGTGGTGAGTTGTTGATGGAAATCGAGGATTAATCAGTACACCTTTTATGGAACAAATTACTAATCCTTCCGTTAAAGTGTCAAATAAAAATCTATTGACATGGAAGAAATTAGAAATTTTGATATCTATAAAGCAACAAACAAATTAAATAATAAATATTATATTGGCGTAACCACTCAAGGAGTAGGCGCTAGAATGAAAAAGCATCTTTATAAAGCTTTGAGTGGTTCACAATATAATTTTCATAAGGCGTTAGCCGAATTAGGATTAGAACAATTTACAGTAGAAGTTGTAGATTCTACAGACGATCTTGAAAAAGCAAAGGAATTAGAGAAATTTTGGATTGAGAAATTACATTCTAACAATTCCGAGTATGGGTATAATAGTGATTGTGGTGGGGATATAATGTTCCACACAGATGAAACAAAGGCTAAGATATCCGCAGTACACAAAGGTAAAGATATGTCTAAATTTTATAACCCCGTACTACAGTATTCGTTAAATGGTAAATTTATTTGCGAATACAAAAGTGTAACAGAGGCAGAAGAAAAATCTAAGATTTCAAAAGCTTCTATATTGCGAGTAATACGTAAAGATATAAAAACCTATTCCAAAGTAAATCCGTATATATGGGTTTATAAAAAAGATTATCCATCAATGCCTTTAGAAATAGATCCTACAGACTGGAAACCAAAAACTAGAGTAAGAACAGTATCTGAAAATTTCCTTAAAAGGAAAGCAAACTTGAAAAGAGCTGGAAAAGAATTTGGTTCTAGAATTGCTCCAAAAGCTGTAATACAATATACCAAAGATAACGTATTTATTGCGGAGTTTCATAGTATATCAGAAGCAGTAAAACAGACTGGAATTTGTGCAAATACGATAACTAAATACTGTAATGGTAGTAATGATGAAAAATTGAAAGATCCTAAGTTTCTGAAAAAGATAAAATATATCTGGAAATATAAAGAATAAAATACTATGGATATTATATTAAAATTCGCCCGTACAAATCCATGGGCTGGAATAGCTAAGTATAAGAATTGTAAAGATTATATCAGTACTTACTGGACAAGATCTGGTAATAGATATACTGGTTTAACCCCAGAAGATGCTAGACGTTTGGAGAAAGAAATGGGATATGAAGAAGGACATTTATCTCCACAAAGTGGATTCTGGAAAACATATGCAATCGGTTTAGGCGCAAGAGATAAAGTTTTACATACAGAAAGGCCTGAAGATGAACTTGCATATTTATTTTTAAAAGGACACAAAAGAGTAGCAAATGGAATCAATAATCTTAAGCCTACTCATGATTATGTTCTTGTAAATAAAGAAATTGAAGCTGAAGAAGCTAACAAAAGAAATAAAGCTAAACGTGAGGCATTCTCTGAATTTAATAAGATGTCAATTGAGGAAATGCGCAAATGTTTACGCTTATATGGTCACAAGACTGATAATATCAGTAATGAGCTAGTTGAAAGTAGTTTATTTGATCTCATTGAAAACAATCCTGATAAGTTCTTCTTGATTTGGGTAAACAACAAAGTAAGAGATACTCAATACATTATTGAAGCAGCTATTTCAAAGAATGTAATTCGTAAGTCTAAAAACATCTATTACTATGGTACTGATATCATTGGTAGAAGTTTAGAAGATGCTATTGCTTCATTAAATGATAAAAAGAATCAGGATATCAAAATGACTATACTTCAAGAAATTGAATCTAAGTAAAAGTAAACATGACAGTATTAGAAGCACATATAGCGTTTAAGATTGAAGCAGATAAAAATGCCGTTAATATTGGTATATCTGGTTGTCCATCTTTCTTACCTGAGGAAATTGATTATTGGTTATACACAGCGTATCTAAGTAAGATAGCTACTAAAGCTACCGGTAATAATACTCTTAGAATACCATTTGAAGGTAATGTAAAAAGAGTAGCAGACTTAGAAGGTTTAGTAAAAACTGATAAAGGATTGTCTTTACTAAGTGAACCTATAAGTAATAGACTCACTATGAATAATTTCAAATCTAGTATTACTTATGGTGATGATACTCAAGATAAGCGTATGTACTTCTTAGAAGGAATTTTACATTTTGGTAGTAATAAAATAGCTACAGTAAAACTTATTAGTCACGAACAAGCTACTAGATTCTTAGAAACTTATAATAATAAACCTTGGATTGAAGAACCTGTAGCAATACTAGAGGATAATAAGTTAATAGTGTTTATAGATAGGGATCTCATGGTAGGTCCCTACACTATAGATATTACTTATCTGGCATATCCAAGAAAGATTAATAATCAAGATATTACGTCTACTCTAGACGAAATTCCAGAGTATATGCAATATGAAGTGGTTAAATTAGCTGCTGACATGGCAATTGAGAATATTGAATCTCCAAGAACTCAAACACATCCACAGTACGTAGCACAATTATCAGAGTAATATGAGTAGTAAGGAAATGCAAATGGAATTCGAGAGACGGATTCAACTTATTAGTCCAGATCTTATTGTAGATGAGAAACCTAACTCTGATCTTATATTTTCAATACTAAATGAAGCTCAAGATAGGTATGTAATGATGAATTATGTTGGTGATGACCAAATGGAAACTGAAACTAACATACATACTAGAAATACAGACTCTATTAAAAGTTTATTAGTAGAAAAAGAGTTGACAGCAACAGGTACTACTCTTAATGGTTTTACAAGATACAGATTACCATATGTATCTACTGAAGAATATTTCTTATATGTACATTCCTTTAGTAAAGTAAAAGGTACATATAAACAATACAAGGATTTTGTTAGGGTAGATAATCAATTGGTCAAGTATAGAGATCTTGGTAAGTTTATTAAAACAGCATACAATACTCCTATTATTAGGCAACCTGCTGTTGCATTAGTATCAGATCCTACTACTAAATATAACTATATAGAAGTAGCAGTAGATGCATATACTACATTAGGTAATGTTACATTAACTTACTATAGGAAACCATTAAGATTTAATACTACTGATGGAGCTAGTAAATGTGAACTACCAGAATCAATTCATAGTGAAATTGTAGATTTAGCAGTTAATATGTTTATTACTGAAGGTAAATATAGATTACAAGTAAAACAACCAAATAATCAACAATAATGAAGTATATTGAATTACAAACAGCATTTGAATTAGAAATAGATCAATTAGATGACAATCTAACAAAACCTACTACTTCAGATATTGAGTATTGGTTAATGGCTGGGTTAGATAAATTTATTAAAACTAGATATTCTGGTATTAATTTCAAACAAACTGGATTTGAACAAGATCAAAAAAGAATTGATGATCTTCGTACATTAGTTACTAGAAAATCTTATCAATTTAATACATATCCAGAAGAGTATACAGTTACTCTGCCGGATGATTATATGTTTACTGTAGGAGAAACAGCTGTAATATTTAGTTATGATCATTGCTGGCCTGTGGGTCCAAGTGGTCAACCAAGAACTAAAAATACAGATGTGTTAGAAGCCACAGTAGAAAATATAGATAGACAAAGACAAAACACTTTGTCAGAATATAGATTACATGGTAGATCTGCTAGACCATTAAGATTGTATGAAGGTAATGCTATTCATTTATATACAGATGGCAATTACAATTTAAGAAATTATATTCTCACATACTTGAGAACTCCTAAAAGGATTAGTCTTACTGATGCTCCATTTGATGAGTATACAGATATGCCAGCTGCAACTCATAATGAGATAGTTAAGTTAGCGGTAGAGTTGTATTTGGAAAATAAGGCTAATCCAAGATATCAATCGTATATGAACGAAGTTTCAACAATGGAATGATTATACGAAAAATTTTCTTAGTTTAATCTGACGAGGAAATCTGAAACATGAAAGTAGAAAGATTAAACGAAGCGTTAAACTAAGGATATCCAAAAATAAGTTTAACCAAGCTTGATAAAATTATGTCCGAAACTTATATTTGTTCTGTTTGTAAAAAATACAAAACTGCTTCTGAATTTCCTAAGTGTTCAAGAAACAAATATAGAAATTGTCTAAATTGTACTTGTAAAAAGTGTTTTAAGGATATATATGGAAAGAATAGAAGACAGGTAAAGGAAAGCGAAGCATTAGATAAATTACTAAAAATAAGATTACATGATGCACAAGTTAGAGCAAAGAAGAAAAATCTGTATATAGATATTACTTTAGAGTATTTGAAACAATTGTGGAATAAACAAGAGGGCAAATGCGCTTTAACTAATTTTCCTATGAGTTATCAACAATCAAAAGGTAAACGCAATCCTTATAGTTTGAGCATCGATAAAATTGATCCAAATAAAGGTTATGAAGTCGGAAATGTTCAATTTGTATGTTTTGCTGCAAATATGATGAAAGGTGAACTTTCTTTATCGGAATTAAAAAAATTTTGTCAAGCAATAATAAAAAATAATAATTATGCTTAATCATGTGAACACAGTACTTATTGGTACTAAAGCACCTGAATCTTATACGACAGCAAATGTATTGACAGAAGGTCAGATTGCATTATTTGATCAAAATAGAGCAATTGTAAAAGATGCAAACGGAGCAAAAGCTGCTAGTTCATTATACATCGGTGTTTGCGAAGGCAAAGAAGATGTTTGTAATGTAAAAGGTGAAAAGTCTACAAAATCAATTATTCGTTTTTCAATGCCTATCATGAAAGGTTCTAAACCTCACATGGTATTTAGTGAATATGTAGCTGCAGCTGAGGATAAAATTGCAATCACAGCTACTAATGTTACTCCGGAAGTTGGTCATCGTTATGTATTACGTTTAGTATACAATGACATCTATGAGGCACCTGGGCAATTTACTCATACTTATGAAGTAATTGCAAAGAGTACTAATGCAACAGATTTGATTACAGCTTTTAAAAACAAGATCAACAAACACAAAGAAGCCAGAGTAGTAGCAACTAGTGATGATGCTGTTCTTACATTGAATGCTAAGGAAATGCCGTACAACGAAGGTATTATGTTAGACTCAAATTATTCTCAGGTTTCTGTGGAAGCATTTATGTGGAAAACTATTCCTTCCGGTTTGTTGAGTAATGTAATGTATCCTATTGCTAATTTGACAATTGCTAAAACTCAAGGTACTCCTGGTAAAGGTAATCCGAAGATTGTTCGTGATCGTGAAAATGCAGCTCTTGGTTACAGAGGTATCACACACCGTGCAAATGGTATATATCCGTACATTGCTCCTGAATTGAAAGCTGATTTAAATGCTACTTACGATACATTGTCTATCGAATGGGATAATAAATATCTTAGTGATGATAATCAATACATCAAAACAACTCCATTAGCTTGTGAATTGTATGTAAATGCTGGTGAACTTGAAGACTCTGTATTTATGACAGCTTTAAAAGCTTTTGTAGAAGTTGCTTAATCAAAAAATATAATTCAAACCAAAAAGGGGATTGGGAGTAATATCCCTTTCCCCTTTTATTTTATATACGATTGATATGGAAATGAATGAATCATTGTATTATGCAGAAATAAAACTGCTAACTACGTATTGCCATAACTGCCTAGATAACAAAATGAAGGATAAAATAATGATGTTTCTGTTTAAGAAAACACTTTATGATAATGCTACTACTTTGAATCTTACAGATGATGCAGAACAGTATTATAATGAAATGCTGAATTTACTTGATATGAGAACGTGTAATTGTACTATTGATGACTGTAAAAATTGTAAAGATGGATATTGCGAATTATGTAAATAAAGTTGGTAAATTGGTTAATCAGTCTACAAAGTACAATGTAAAATTGGATAGAGTTTCGATTACAAATCTAGTACTATTGTTGCATTTAGATAAATTAGCTAAATGGGCAGCTAATAATTTAAATGACGAAGAGTTTCCTATTACTCAGGACGACGTAGATAAAATTATAGGGTATCTTCATTGCTTAAAAAAACAAATGAATTTCTATCCAGAAAAAGATATTGATTCTGATTGTATATTAACTGAAGTAAAGGAACATATAATCCAAGAGTAATATGAATAAAAAGATATCACAATTTGAACTAACAACTAAACTGCAAGAGCAAGACCTCATTACCCTTGTACAAGATGGTAGTAATAAAAATATTACTAGTGGAAGTTTTACTACATCACTATCAGGTACATTTGCCACTAATGAGAGAGTAGATGCTGTAGAAGAAGATGTTGAGATACTAGATACTAAAGTAAATGATAATTATAAAGATCTTAGTAATAAGATAGTAGAAGGAGATACTAGTGTAACTACTAATCTTAATAGTACTATCACTAGTTACTATGATGTATTGAATAATAAGATCATTACTTTAGATACTAAGCATGACACCGATATGTCAGAGATTGGCGGTACTATGCAAGAGTGGATAGATGATATTGATAATAGATCTACATTACAACAATTACAGGATGCTCTCAATAGACTTACTGTGGCTGAAAATACTATTACTGCTTTAGCAGAAGTAATCGCTAATGGCGGGGGTAGTAGTGGTGATGTACCAGGTTATCATACACAACCTTCTAGTACTATTACTTCTTTACAAGGATATTATAAAGGAATAAGTGCTGATCCCTTAGTAAGTACTGATACATTAAATCAAGCATTATCTAAACTTGAAAATCAAGTAGAAGCAGTTGCAGATGGATCTGGTTCTTTACCTGTAATCAAAATGGGTGAAAGTACTACACCTACTGATAGCTATATTTATACTGCCGGTAAAGTAAAACAAGACTACGTATTTAAAAGTGGGGATACTGTACCTGGAAGAATAATATATACTACAGGTATACAGGGAGGGCAAACATTCCGTTCTGGTTGGGATGGAGTTGGAGCTAGTTTGTATCCATCAAATTCTAAATGGAATCTAGAATTAGATAACCTATTTGTTAGAGGTAATATGACAGTTAATGAATTAACTGTAAATGAAATAAAAGCAGTAGGTGGAGATATTTTAGTTACATTAGGTGATATGAAATGTATTAAAGTAGAGGAAAAAGATAATGGATACAAATGTTACTTTGATACAGAAGATGGCACCAAGTATAATGAATTTATTGTAAACGACCAAGCAATATGTCAAAAATTTGATGGACATAATGTAAAAAGATATTGGAGAGCTGTAACAGAAGTAGGTAGTGATTATATATTACTATCTAAGGATGTGTGTGAGCCTGGTAGTAGTACGCCTTCTGCGGATGATGAAATATTATTATTAGGTCATAGAGTAGAAGGAGATGCTGAATATGACAAGCAAATGGAAGATAGACGTAATGCTATTTTCATTTCTGCAAAAGGGTCAAATGCTCCAAGGATTGCCTTTTACTCAGGAATTAATGATTTTACTTTGGAAGGCAAAGATAAAACAGTAATTGGAAAAGATAGTAAATTTGTTGGTACAATCACAGTAGTATCTAAAGATGGAACTGAAACTGGTATCCCTATTTATAGAGGTACGTGGTCAGTGGATAAACAATATTATTATTATGACTGTGTAACATATAATGGTAGTACTTGGATAGCCACTCAGGATAATATTGGCAAAGAACCGAAAGAAGGAAGCCCTTACTGGACAATTTATATTGCAAAAGGAGAAAATGGGCAAGCTGGTGATGATGTTGCAAAATGGGTAGAAATTGTTGGAAATAGAATGTTTTTATATGATTCCCCAGATTTTTCTGGTACTCCTACCCCAAATAATTTAGGATTAAATGCAAATGTATATGGAATTGTGCAACCATCATATCAGTGGACAAATGTAACGAATAATAGTGAAATCGTTGGCTATGGCAATTCCCTAATAGTTACACCTGATATGGTTGCTGATAGAACTGCTATTTTTAGATGTACAGTGACCGATAGTGATACTCAAGCGACTTATTATGATGAGATGCAAGTTGCTAAATTAGCAAATGGTGCTGAAGGTCTGGATGCATATTATATAGATTTAACAAATTATTCTGCATCTGTCCCATTTGATAGTTCTGGTACTATACTAATAGACCCATCTACAATATATACTGATGTATTTGCATATCATGGAATTACTCAGATACCAATTATTTCTATGACTGCCAAGTTTACTGAGGGTTCTGGTACATGTGAAGTTAAAGATAATAGAGTATCTTTGAAAACATTAACTTCTACTAGTGCAAGAATAACTCTTACAATTGAAGTAGACGAAGGTGTAACAGTAACTAAAGATTGGTATATTAACCAAAGTAAAAATGGAGAAGATGGTTTTAATGGAGAGGATGCCGTTAGAACATATTTAACTGGAGAACAATTTTTTCACTACGCAGAATATGCAAAAATACCAACTCCTCAATCAATAACATTAAAGATGGATACCACATTAATGGATGTAGCTTCGTATAAGTGGTATTGGAAAATATCTGGTACTTCTGAATGGACTTTGCTAGAGGGAGAAACAAAATCTGAATTAGTTGTAGTTTATAATGGAGTATATTTCCAGACAGGTGAAGATGAAATTACATTTAGATGTGTAGTAACTAGTACTGGGGGGGTATCGTTTGAAGATATAATTACAATAAATAATGTTCGAGATGGAGAAAGTGCGTACAGAGGAGCGTTAGACAATGAAAGTATGACTGTTCCTGCAAACTACGAAGGTGTTGTTAGCGATTGGTCTCAAGCTACTACTTATGCTAATTTAAGAAGGGGTGGTACAAAATTTGCTAATACTGAATATACTTTAACTTCTTCTCAACTAAGTGGGGTAGGTACATTAAGTATAAATCAGGAAAAGAAACAAATTACTGTTAATAGCTCCAGTATTCCAGAGAATTACGTTACTGTACAATGGCAAATAGATTTTGTACATGAAGGAAAAACTGTAGATACAGTAGTGTTATCTTTAGTAAAAAACGTTACTGGTAAAGATGGGGATATTGGTAATTCTTCTATACAAATATATTGTAATACCAATAGTACTCCAACACGTCCTACTTTTACAGAAATGATTTCTTCCAGTGGTGGTACATCTGGATCTTTTGCTTGGTATCCAGATCCTACTAATAGTACTACTACTCTTACTTGGACAAGTACAGGTTATCTTAATCCAAATACAAATAAGATAGATTTATTACCTGATAAATCAGGGTATAGATGGACACAACCTGTGATTTTTTCTCCGTTGAATGGAGAAAATGGTTCAGATGGTAGAGGTGTGAGAAGTGTTACTATGCAATATTATAAATCTACTTCACCAACTTCCTTGTCAGGTGGAAGTTGGAGTTCAACTGCACCAAGTGCAGAGGATGGATATTGGATATGGACTAGATTATACATAGTGTTTGATGATGGAGATTATTCATATACAAATGCAGTATGTACTACAGGTGCAACCGGAAGTACTGGAGATTATGGTCCTGGTTTAAGTTATCGTGGTGAATACTCTTCTTCTACTAGTTATTCTTGGACAACAAACTCTCAAGGAAATGTGAGAGATATAGTAAAATACAGTGGTTCATTTTATGCAGTAAACAGATCTAAAAAAGGTGCTGGTGCGTTTAGTGGAAAAACTCCAAGTAGTAATGCAGGTACAGATGGTGGCAATTACTACTGGGTTAAATTTAATTCATTTGAAAATGTAGCTACAGATTTATTATTCGCAGATAAAGCAACTATTGCAGGATGGGATTTTTATAATACTAATATTCAATCTCAATCTGGTACAATGCGATTAGATGGTAGAACAACTGCTGCCGTTACAAGTAAAATTCATTTAGCAATAGGATCTAATGCGGCATCTTCACCTGGATCTGCACCGTTTAGAGTAGATACTAGCGGTCAATGTTACACATCAAAGCTAAATGCAGTAGGTGGTACTGTAGGAGGATTTGATATTTCGGGAGGTAGAATGACAGGTTCTAATTCAGACAGTTATGGAAACAAGTTCACATTATCTCCTACTATGACTATGTATGGTAGTTATGGAATTCCTTCTGCTGCTGTTGGTTTTGGTTTATCAGCAATTCCAGCAACTACTGGGCAAACATGTCCTGCAGTAGTATTGAATACTTTGAATAGTAGAGAAGGTGCTACAAATGGCTTTACTCTCATATTATATAATGGATCTGCTAGATATAGTAATACCCCACAACGTTGGTTAAATTGCCAACATTATACTAATTCAGGATGGGGATCTGGTTTTTCTGTAGAAAGTAGATACTTCGGAGATTCAAACAATATGGAAAGAACTATTGTCAATTTTGTTCAGTTACCTACTTTAACTCAACTAAAAAATTACGGTTTGGAGTCTAGTGATACTAGTTTTAATGTTAGGGTAAGTAATAGTGGATATTTATATATAGAAGGATAATATGGAACTTAATTTAAAGGAAAGAGCAATTATAATATACAACTTACTTTGGAAATATGATTCTTATGTTAATTTACAAACAAAAGAGTCTATTAAACAAAAAGTTGACTTTACAGAAGAGGAGCTTGAAGGAATTAGTCAATATACTGGTGTAGATGGTAATGTATATACACAGTTTAGTGGCGCCTTGGATCTAGAAACTACCCAAAACTATGAATTTACTGAAAATGAAATAATTTATCTTGCAGATAAAATAATGGTTTTAAATGCAACTAATAGGTTGAATGATGAGGGTATGTCGATGTATGAAAAAATTGAGAACATCTACTCACAAATACAAGCAGAAAAAGGGTTTACAAAAATAGGACCGTGGCAATATGCTAACGCAAAAGAACTAAATAATAACTATTACAATGGTTAAGAATAATGTATATTATGAGTGGTTTGCAAGTATAACCGTACCCAATCCAGATCAGGTTGGGTACTGGGTTGACTTGGGAGCAGATTCAAAAGGTAGAATAATTAAAGTTTACAATCGTGATATAGAAAAATGGGTTGTACTCTTTGATGTAAGTAAAGATGACTATGTACCACCATTTATTGGTTCTAATGGCAACTGGTGGGTAGACAATAGAGATACTGGAGTAAAAGCTACTGCAGAGACTCCATACATAGGTGAGAATGATCATTGGTTTACTTATGATCCTATCAACAAAGTATATGTAGATACAGGTATAGAAGCTCGTGGTCTTAGTGCTTACGATATTGCAGTTAAATTAGGTTTCAAAGGTAGTGAACAAGATTGGATTGATAGTTTAAGTAAAGCATCTGAAGATGCTGCTGTTGCTGCACTAGATGCAGCTAACAAAGCAAATGAAGCTGCAGATAAAGCTAATCAAGCTGTAACAGATATTGAAGGTATAGTTGATGATGCTGTAGCTGCTACTGATAAAGCTGAAGAGATTGCTAGTAACCCACCAAAGATCGTAGATGGTGATTGGTGGATCTATGACTATGATACTAAACAATATGTTAATACTGGTATAGCTGCTATTGGTGATGCTTTCACTTACAAGAAGGAATATCCTTCAGTAGAAGCAATGGAAGCTGATTGGGGTACTGCTGATGTAAAGTTAGGTGAATATGTACTTATTAATACTGGTAATGTAGAAGATCCTGATGATGCTAAAGTTTACTTAAAGACTCAAGAAGGTTGGAAGTTCATAGTAGACTTATCTGGTATGCAAGGTATTCAAGGTTGGTCAGCATATGAAGTTGCAGTACAACATGGTTTTGTAGGTACTGAAGAAGAGTGGGTTCAGTCATTAAAACAACCTGCATTAGATGCAGCAGCAGAAGCATTGGATGCTAAAGCACAAGTAGAAGCTACTGAACAAGCTGTTAAAGAAGCAGAAGCATTGCGTGTTACTGCGGAACAAGGTAGAGTTAATGCTGAAAATACCAGAGTAAGTAATGAGGATGAACGCATCGATAATGAAGATACTAGAAAAGCAGAAGAAGCTAAACGAATAGCAGCTGAGAATAGTAGAATCTCTGCAGAGAATGCTAGGAAGAGTGAAGAAGAAATTCGTAAGACTAATGAAGCTAACAGAGTATCTGCTGAAAGTGCTAGATCAAGTGCTGAAACATTAAGAGCATCTGCTGAAGTAGAACGTAATACAAATGAACAAGCAAGGATTGCAGCGGAGACTGCGAGAGCTTCAGCCGAATCAGCCAGAGCTACTGCAGAAACTGCACGCAATGAAGCTGAACAGGCTAGGGATGCTGCAGAAACTCTTCGTGATACAGCAGAGCAAGAAAGGATATCAAATGAAGCCACTAGACAGGCAAATGAGGCGATTAGAGAGACCCAAGAGGCCGATAGACAGAAGAATACCGCTGATGCTATAACTGCCGTAAATGAGGCTAAAACAGCTGCACAACAGGCTACTACAAATGCAACTACTGCTGCCAATAATGCTAATACTCAGGCTAATAGAGCTAAAGAATATGCAGACAATCCACCCAAAGTAGGAGAAGATGGTTATTGGTATCTTTGGGATGAAGTTAACGACGTATATGTAAATACAGGTTGGCCATCTTCAGGTATCATCTTGAAAGGTAGTCTTGATAGTCCAGAAGATTTAAATGACATTGTAGACCCACAGCTTAGTGATTCTTATATTGTTGGTACAGACTTATACTTCTGGAATGGTACAGAATGGGTTAACATGGGTAGATTCCAAGGACCTCAAGGAGAACCCGGTAAAGATGCTGAACTTAGTAAAGCAGCTATTGAAGCTGTATTAGTAGGTGAAGTAACTACTCATACTCATGATACTAGGTATTATACTAAGGATCAAACTGATGCTAACATAAAGGTAGTAGCAGATGATCTTGCTAACAATTACTATAATAAATCCCAAGTAGACAGTAAATTTACTTCTGTATATATTTTCAAAGGATCTGTAGATACGATTGAAGATTTACCTACTGAAGGTAATATTGTTGGTGATGTATGGAATGTTCGTAAAAATGATACCAACTACGCATGGACAAGTGAAGGTTGGGATGCTTTAGGTGGTACTGCTGAATTAGCATCATTGACAGCTAATGGTTTGATGTCTAAAGAAGACTTTGCAAAGTTACAGGGTATTGAAGCAGGTGCACAAGTTAATAAGATTGAGACTATTACTAAAAGAGTAGAACTCAATGTTGTTAATAAGAATGTAACTATTCCAGAGGATATTAAGATCTCAGAGACTGAACCTACTGAGGAAGAGATCATGTGGTTAGATCCCAGTGAAAACTATGACTTTACATTTGATGGTTATAGTCAAGCACAAGCAGATGCACGATTTGTACAGAAAGAAGAAGGTAAAGGTCTTTCAACAAATGATTATACGAATGCAGATAAAACTAAAGTAACAAACTTAACTGATTATGTTACTGGTGGTACTGGTGCTGTTACAGATGCTAATGCAGCTACTATTACTTTATCTAAAAAGAATCCAGTGAATGGTTCCGCAAGTACTGATACAGTAGTAATCAACAAAGCCACTACTACTACTGCGGGCGTAATGTCTGCTGCTGATAAGACTAAACTTGATGGGTTGAGTAATTACGATGATTCTACAATTACTCAGGATATTACTAATATAAAAGCAAATAAACTTGAGACAATTGAAGTAACCGGTACAGGTAATGTAATTACTGCTGCTACAAAGAATGGTACTAAAATTGCATTTGCTAAAGGTATTACTGCAATGACTCAAGATACTAGCGATGCTAGATATGTTAAGAAGTCCGGGGACGTTATGAATGGTAATTTAAAATTACAAGGAGCGCAGCTTGCACAGGTTCATAGTTTTTCTTCTGGGGGTTCGGCGTCGGCTTTGAGGTTTTATGATACAAATGAGGAGGTTACATATTCATTTGGTTCTATGATTACAAATAATGGATCTGAATATATACGTACTCATGCATATATTGGTTGGGGAACTTCTCCTTGGGAAGTTACTAATAATTTAGCAGTAGGAGAAAATAGGTTTCTTTACAAAGGTAATAAAGTATGGCATGCTGGTAATGATGGTTCAGGTAGTGGTTTGGATGCTGATTTGTTAGATGGTTATCAATTAGTTACTATTGGAAATGCTACTGGTCCTCATTCTGTTTTTAGTAGGCCATCTATTGGAAATGGATTCAGATTTTGGCATATAGGTAATTTACCAACTGTAGCTTCCACTGATACTGGAGAAGCTAAAGTAGTATTCAACATTTACGGTTTGACTAACTTTGCTTCTACAGAAGAAATATTTACTACTATTACTGCCAGTACAAGAGGAAAAATTGGAGTTGAGGTTGTAAATCACATAGGAGATGCAAGTCAATATAAAGTTGGTTATGTAGCTACTGATTCAGAAGTACAAATTTGGGTAACAAATCTACAAAGATATGGAGGAACTTCCAGTTTGGATATCTGCGTTAGTAAACAATTTACTTTAGTAAATTCTGTTCAAACTACTGTTCCTGAGAATATTGTATATGTAAATGTAGGTAAAATTGTAACTACTTCTAATCTAGAAGATACTCTAGCATACTGGTATGAAAATGATGAAAACAATTCATCCACAACATGTGCAACAGGTGGTAATAGAAATGTAATTGAATCATTAAGAAGCAAGTTTAAGAGATGTATTGCTAAACCATATGGAGATGATGCTGCATTGATTAGTTACTTAAACGAAACAGATAGTAATAAATGGCCTGATGGTACAGGTGCTACTTACGAAACCGTCAGAAAGGAGAGTTTAATGGTACATTTCCCTAAATACTATCACAAAACTATAGAAATAAGCCCAGGTATTTGGAGAACATACATATCAGAACAACAAATTGATAATGACTACATTGAGGAACCAGAATTATTATTAGGTATATTTGAAGGAATAATTTCAGATGAAAATGGAGGAGCGTTGACTAGTACTGGGTCTTCTATATCAGCAGCATCTAAAACTATAGCACAGTTCGTTGCAGCAGCAAAGGTAAATGGTTCAATGTATGGTATTGGTGATTATAGGTCTCATGCTACTATAGCTAGAATGTTTTGTGCTTACTATAAGACTACTAATATTAGTACAAGCAATAGTGCTATTCCTTGTTCAGGAGGTACTAAGAGATATAACTACGGTTGGACTGGTGGAACAAAGGCTTTAGGTAATAGAGATGGGAAAGCAGCTGTAAATAATGATGCTGGATATTACTCAACTAACTTCTTAGGACTTGAAGACTGCTATTACAGTAAGTGGGAGTTTGTACAAGGAATAAACATTTTAAAAGGTAAATACGTTGTATATGATGGAGGTTCATTCCCAGATAAGGATGTAGCAGATCTTGAAGCAGCAGGTGCTACTAATATCAGAGTTGTAGGATATGAACCTAATCCAGCTGCAACTGAAGGATATAATGGATGGACCAAAGCCATAGCACAAGGTAAGTATGGTGATGTACTTCCTACTGCACATGGTGGATCTGAAACTACTTATTATTCTGACTATAGTTGGTTTAATCCGACTGCAAATAGAATTTTTCTACGGTCGGGTAATTCGGCTAATGGTTCTCGATGCGGGGTCTTCGTGGCTCATGCTCTTTATGCGTCCTCGGCTTCGTGGCCGAATATCGGTGCAAGATTAGCCTTTTATGGTAAGATCGTTGTAGTTGATTCAGATACATTTAAGAAAATGCAGGCATAGTCCTGAGTAATATAGATAGTTAAATATTAATAACAAGGGCGGGATCTAAAAGAATTACTATGAGATGACTTTATAGTAAGCTGCTGTCACATTATTTCATACTTGAAAAAACAGTCAGGTAATTCAGATAATGGTTCTCAATGCAGAGTCTTCATAGCTAATGCTAATAATGCCTCCTCGAATTCTTAGACGAATATCAGTGAAATTTTGGAACTAACAGATACTTTCATATACTTTCAAAAATGTTTGTTGAACTTAGATCAGCCTTACCTCTAGGTAAAAGATAACAGGTGCTTTGAAGAGACCCTAGTAGTATTGGGCGAACGGGTCTTACCACCAAAATAGCTTATGAAAAGAATAGGCAATTTATTTAACAGGATAATATCATATGAAAATCTGGTCCGGGCCGACAAAAAGGCAAGATTAGGTAAAACTAAAAGATACGGCGTTAAGAAATTTGACAGGAATCCACATGAAAATCTGGTCCGGGCCGACAAAAGGCATTAATAGAAGATACGTATCGTACTTCGGAATATTGCGTATACACAATCATCGCCGATCGTGGTAATAAAGAAAGAGAGATATATAGGCTACCGTATTATCCAGACAGAATAGTCCATCATGCTATAATGAATGTTATAGAACCTTACCTTGTTAATAGATTTACTGCAGATACCTTTAAGATTATTACATCATGTAGTTTATTCTACACCAAAAGGTTTACCAATTGGAAATTACATATCTCAATTTGCAGCAAATTTGAATTTGACTTGGTTCGATAGGTGGATTAAACAAGTATTAAAAATAAAATATTATTACAGGTATTGTGATGATATTGTTATATTACACCCAGATAAAGATTACTTAAGATATTGCTTACAAGAGATTGAAAAATATCTAGCTGATAACTTGAAACTAAAAGTAAAACGTAATTGGCAGATATTTCCTGTAGAAGCAAGGGGTATAGATTTTATTGGTTATGTATTTTACCATGATCATACTTTACTCAGGAAAGATATCAAAAAGAAGTTTATTCATAAATTAAGTTATAAAAGTAAGAATAAGAGGTTAACATCACTAGCAGCTTATTGGGGATGGTGTAAATATGGAAACTGTCATAATTTATGGTATCGCTTTACGAGATCTTATAATTTTAAAGATTATAGACAAAAATTATTAAGTAGTTATGGAATTAAAGAAAGTACAAGGTGATCATATACCTGAAGTAATAGAATACCTAGGAATGAATGAATGGGCAGTTAGATGGGATATTGAAGAAATTAATTCTGAAGATATACATGGTTATGCTTATTATGAATTAAAATTCAATGAAGAACCAACTTATGATTCTTTCGTAAGTAAGGTTATCAGAACTAGATATAGTGCAGATGAGGAAGCAGCATTAAAATCTAATATGGTTGAACAATTGCTTAGTGGCAGTCAACCTATTACCAGATATGATGAATGGCAATCTTTTCAAACACTTAGAACAGAAGCTAAAACAATTGGCAAACAAATATTTAATATTTAATTATGGTAATTAAAGTAAAATATAATGGGGAATGGGTTAAAATACCATACTTAAGTAGTGATCATGGTCGGGAACTAGTAGAAGAAGCACCTAAAGATGGTAAGCAATATGCTAGGCAGAATGGAGTATGGTCTGTAGTAAATATACCAGAAGTTGATTTTACTGATGTATATAATGCTATTGATACTAAAGTTGATAAAGTAAAAGGTAAGAGCTTAAGTACTAATGACTATGTTACTGCAGATAAAACTAAAGTTACAAACATCAATGAAGTAATTGAAGCTGCTGCTAAGAATATTACAGCAACAGGTATCTCTATTACTCTGGATAAAAGGAACTTAGTAACTAATGTAGTAGAAAATATAGAATTGAATCTTCCTGCATCTACTACTGCTTTAGCTGGTTTGATGTTACCTTCAGATAAGACAAAATTGAATGGCATTGCTGCTGGTGCCGAAGTAAATGTTAATGCTGATTGGAATGCTACAGAAGGAGATGCATTGATATTGAATAAACCAATATTGGCTACTGTAGCTACATCTGGTAGTTACAACGATCTTACTGGTAAACCTACCATACCTACCGTAGACGTTAACAAAAAATATGTAGATGATAAATTAGCTACTAAAGCTGATTTAGCGGATTATACGGTATTTGACATCTTCATGAAAGTGGCAAACGGCGATACTCCATCTATATCTCAAGAAGACTATAATACATTACTAGAGAAGCTTCCAAACGGTTTTGTTAATACACTTCCAATTAGAGATAATAGTGTGTATATATCGAGTTTTTTTGGCGGATATAACACCAATGGTGATAATTCTATTTGGTTTTATGCGCAACAAACTATGGGGGCTAATCATTGTTCTATACAAATGTGGATACGTCAGAATTTAGATGTGGAGACTCAGGTTAATAATGATTTTTTAATTCCGGTAACTGATGGAATTTCTATACAGGCAAGTGTTACAGATAATTCTATTGATCCTAATGTTAAGGAAGTAATAATACATACTACAGGTGACGGATCAAAAGCTTTAATGAATGATGGCAAGTATAGAAAGCTTCCCGTGTACGGGAGGAACCTGTTGCTGGGATCGGGGAAGGAGGTGAGTAACTCGAATTATATTATTTCCAACTATTGGTTATCAGAACAAATACCAAATGGAGCACAAGTGACATTAACTTTATGGGGAGAAATTTATCAGGATAAGACAGATATTTCTATTTACAATTCTGGAGGATCTGTATTTGAGGCAAAAATAGATAAAGATAAACTTGATAGCGGAAAAGCTTCTGTAACTTGGAATTGGATTGTTGGTAATTCTAGTAATACATTCGTTAGAATATATGCATCTCCTAATTCTGTCACAGGTATATCCACCATCCACAAGATCAAGCTCGAGTACGGCGACCTCTCCACCGAGTGGACTCCCGCATGGGAAGATATTCCAGATTTAGAAGAAAGATATGCATATGGTGTTGAATGGGATACTGCATCATCTAGTCCTGATGGAGTTAGAGTAGGTAATATGCAATTGCATAGGGAGTTGCCGGTGCAGAGTAAGATGAGAAGGTGTCTTTTGGATAGAAATGGTGGAGTTAAAGAATATTTGGATAATGAGCTTTCATGGGGTGGAAGCTATTTGGATTATGCCGTTATGACAGAGATACCTGAACATTGGTATAAATTGTATTTTAATGGCACTAAATTTAGGATGATGTTGTCCGAAATTCCATTACCTGGGTATAAACATGTAGATAAGTTCTATATCTCAACATATGAAGCCAGAATGTATAGAACCGATAATTTATTATGTTCGGCGGCTGGAGCTAGTAAATTAAGTGATCCTAATTCAATTCATTTTAGAGGTGGTGACAACACCGCCGAATGGGACGGCACCTACCGTTCCTTGCTAGGCCGTCCCGTCACCAACCTCACCCGAGACCAATTCCGGCAAGCTGCAAGAAAACGTGGTAGTGGTTGGGAAATGTACACGTATGGAGCACATAAAACCTTATTCTGGTTATTTGCAGTAGAATATGCTACATTAAATAGTCAAAAACCATTTAATGCTCAAAAAGATGCTAATGGATTCTCACAGGGTGGATTAGGAAACGGTCCAACACAAATGACAGATTGGACAAATTTCAATAATAATAATCCACTTATTCAATGTGGTTATACTAACGAATTTGGTAATGGATCTGGAGAGAAGGCATATGTGGTGAAAAATGCTTCCGATGGTACTCATGCTACATTGATGGCTAACAGGTATCGTGGTATAGAGAATCCGTTCGGTCATATCTGGAAACACACTGACGGGGCCAATATACAGGTTACCACAGGCGATTCAGGATTATCTATACTATGGACTACCAGTGACCCATCGAACTTCAGCGATACCTCTTACACGGGTTATGACAAGAAGGGTAATGTCTGTCGTATAAATGGTCACGTCAAAAAGATGTTGCTTGGGGAAGATGGCGATATAATAGCCACGGAGGTCGGCGGTAGCACCTCTACCTACTGGTGTGACAACTACTACACCAGCACATCAGTTAGCCGCATGCAATTGGTAGTAGTTGGTGGTCGCTCGGACGATGGGTTGAATGCTGGCCTAGTTGACGTGGGTACGACTAATTCGTCTGGTATTGCTAATAACATCGGGTCTCGCCTTTGCTTTTTCCCAAAATATAAATCAACTGAAATAACTACAGAATAATATGAATAGAACATATAGTGATAAAATACCCAGTACAATAGAAAAAGATAATGGTGGATATTATCTATATAGATGGGATATACAAGAAGAACAAAGAGATGAGTATATTGGTTATTCCTATTATGAAGTAACTGTATGGCCCACATTAACTGCTAATAAGATATTAGAAACATGTATTAATGAATTATGGGGTACAGATGTTGAAGCAAAGAAACTGAATGACTATAATGCTGCATTACTAGGGATACTAGATGAAAGTTATATAGATATTTACAAAGATTTCTTACAAAAGAGAAAAGAATTGAAGGAACAAGTAGATTCAGATTTCATTGCTTATGAACAAATGCAAGATGATCAAACAGTGAACAAATAACCGCTATTACTTAGGGTAGTGTCAATTTATAAATAAAGAACTTTTAAACCTTGTTGACGTTTACTAAATAAACTGTCAAAAGATATCAGAACGCTAGCTAATCTTGTATTGGTTAGCGTTTTGTTTTTCAATCATCCTCTTTCAAATTATTGTAATG
>OJQK01000383.1_pt1 | contig 24484 bp, 19 predicted proteins | sample 1598741 | NCBI WGS metagenome assembly OJQK01 (sample SAMN03922511, study PRJEB24848) | human gut metagenome | isolation source: stool sample | host: Homo sapiens | place: Germany | collected 2010-02 | reverse complement strand
GTCGGGGTGACTGGATTCGAACCAGCGACCACACGCCCCCCAGACGCGTACTCTAACCGGGCTGAGCTACATCCCGCTTTTATTTTACGGGTGCAAAGGTAGTTTTTTTCCGTTAAATGCCAAAACTTTCACGATAAAAATCAAGAGACTCCAAGATTTTTTCCTTGGTGACCGATTGGTTGATACGGACATCTCCTACATTTTTCAGTAAAGTGAAGTTGATGATACCGCCCTCATTCTTTTTATCATGTGTCATTAACTCATATAAGGTATCGTAGTCCGTGCAGTCAAAGAAGAGCGCCGGATAATACTCTTTTATATAATAAACGACTTGACTCAATTTCTCCATCGGGAAGCCACACTGCTTATGCGAGAGGTAAAGCTCGCTCACGATACCCGCCGCTACCGCATGACCATGCAAGATCGGACGCATTTTCAGGAAAGACAAGCTCTCGAAAGCGTGGCCGATCGTATGACCGAAATTCAATGCCTTACGAATACCTTGTTCCTTGGGATCTTCCTCTACGATCCGCTCTTTCACGGCGACCGACTGGCCTACCAAACTATTCAAATACGAATAATTCATGGTGTCAATATCAAAAAGCATGACAGACGCATAATTCTCCATCGAACTAATCAACCCGTGCTTGATCATCTCCGCATAACCGGAAAGGATATTATCGCGATCCAACGTGCGCAAGAAATCGCAATCGATGAATACACACAAGGGGGGATAAAAAGAACCGACCTCGTTCTTCAACCCATTGAAGTTTATACCTGTCTTACCGCCAACCGCAGCATCGACGGACGCCATCAAGGTCGTAGGGATATTGATCGTACGGATGCCCCGCTTGAAAGTAGCGCCGGCAAAACCACCCATATCCGTAATCATACCGCCACCCAAATTCACCAGCAAGGAGTTACGGGAAGCCCCCTCATTCGACAAAGCTGTCCATATCTGGGCTAAAGAGACAAAACCCTTATTCATATCACCCGCTTCCATCACGAGAATCGGCGCCTTTTGAAAGGCCGGTATATCCTCTACCAAGGGAAAACATTTCTCTTTGGTATTCGTATCCATAAGGATGAACAACTTATCGTATTTTAGAGAGAAGAGAAAATCTTGCAGTTCCGATTTCAGGTCCTTGCAAATAACCACTTTTTGCTCTGACATATCTTTTTTATTTAAAACCTTAGACCACAAAGGTAAAACATGTATTCCGATTATCAAAACGACATAAAAAAATTCCTTCGGATGGAATTCTTATTCGATCCGAAGGAATCTATCATTGCGTCCGAAAGAAAAGTCAATTTCTTCCGAACCGATTTTATTGTACTCCAACAGCCTCTTTCACAGCACCAACCGCAATAGAAAGGCCCTCCATGTTCTTACCGCCGGCCGTAGCGAAATGGGGTTGTCCACCACCACCGCCTTGGATATGCTTAGCGGCCTCTTTTACGATCTTACCGGCATGCAAGCCCTCTTTCACCAAATCATCGCTTAACATAAGCATGAGCGTGCATTTGTTATCGTCAATGATACCGGCAACAAAGACAAAGCTATCGGTTGTCTCCGCCTTGATCTGGAAAGCCACGTTCTTCATAGCGTCCGCATTTGCCTTGCCTACAAATTGCATAACCTTGATACCGTTGCTCTCCGAAGCTTTCGCCACGATCTCCTCTTTCAATCGCATAGACTTCTCACGGATATAATCCTCGATCTGTTTCTTCATCTCCGCGTTCTCCTCGATAGACTTTTTCATCGCTTGCGCCAAATTCGGCATATGGTTCATCAACGCACGCAACTCACGGATCAGATCTTGCTGGGCATATACGAATTGCTCGGCGCCCTCGGCTGTAACCGCCTCTATACGACGGACACCTGCGGCGATAGAGCTCTCTCCTATCACGTGCAAAGAACCGATCATACCGGTTGCCGGGATATGCGTACCACCACATAGCTCCACGGAGCTTCCGTATTTCACGACACGTACCTCATCGCCATATTTCTCACCGAACAAAGCCATAGCCCCTAGCGCCTTTGCTTCGGCGATCGGCATATTGCGATGCTCTTCCAACGGGAAGTTCGCACGGATCTTCTCTCCAACCAATATTTCCACCTTACGGATTTCCTCGTCCGTCACTTTCTGGAAATGAGAGAAGTCGAAACGTAAAGAATCAGGCGAAACATACGAACCTTTCTGCTCTACGTGCGTACCTAATACCTCACGCAACGCCTCATGCAAAAGGTGCGTGGCAGAGTGGTTACACTCACACTGGATACGCTTTTTCACGTTGATCTTTGCGGTAAATGTAGCCGTTACGTCCTTCGGTAGTTTCGCTACCAAATGAACCGGCAAATTATTCTCACGTTTCGTATCGATCACGTCGATCTTCTCGTCGTCGGCGATCAACCAACCCGTATCACCGACCTGTCCACCCATTTCCGCATAGAACGGAGTTTGATCCAGAACGATCTGATATAATACTTTATTCTTTTGTTTGATCTGGCGATAACGCAAGATCTCTGCCTCGCATTCGAACAAATCATAACCCACGAACTTACATTCACCCTCTTTCAGCGTGATCCAGTCGCCTGTCTCGATAGCGGCGGCGTTACGGGCACGCTCTTTCTGCTTCTGCATAGCCTTATTGAACTCCTCGATATCGGCTTCCATGCCGTTCTCACGAAGAATCAATTCCGTCAAGTCCAACGGGAATCCGTAGGTATCATATAATGTAAAGGCATCTACGCCATTCAAGACCGTCTTGCCCGCAGCCTTCGTCTCCTCCATTTTCTTATCCAGCAAACGGATACCGGTTTCCAAGGTACGAAGGAAAGATTCTTCCTCCTCCTTGATAACCTTCTCAATCAAAGTTTTCTGAGCGATCAATTCCGGATAAGCGTCGCCCATCGTCTCGATCAATACGGGCAAAAGCTTATACATAAACGCTTCCTTGCGATCCAAGAACGTATAACCATAACGAACGGCACGCCGCAAGATACGACGGATTACATAACCGGCCTTAGCGTTGGAAGGCAACTGTCCGTCCGTGATAGCGAAAGCGATCGTACGGATGTGATCGGCGATCACACGCATAGCGATATCTTGCTGTTTATCCGTACCGTAAGTCGTACCCGCCATTCCCGCGATTACCTTGATAATCGGTTGGAATACGTCCGTATCATAATTTGAGGTCTTACCCTGCAATGCCATACACAGACGCTCGAATCCCATACCGGTATCGATCACCTTAGCCGGCAGCGGTTCCAAAGAGCCGTCGGCCTTGCGGTTGAATTGCATGAACACAAGGTTCCAGATCTCGATTACCTGCGGATGATCCTTATTTACCATATCGGCGCCGCTGACCGCCGCACGCTCCTCGTCCGAACGAAGGTCGATATGGATCTCGGAACAGGGACCGCAAGGACCCGTGTCCCCCATTTCCCAGAAGTTATCATGTTTGTTACCGTTCAGAATATGATCTTTCGGTAAATATTGCTCCCAATAACCAGCAGCTTCGTTATCACGATCTAAGCCTTCGGCAGGGCTTCCCTCGAATACGGTGGCATATAAACGCTCCGGATTCAGCTTCAATACCTCTACCAAGTATTCCCAAGCCCAGTTGATCGCCTCTTTCTTAAAATAATCTCCGAACGACCAGTTTCCGAGCATCTCAAACATCGTATGGTGATAGGTATCATGCCCTACCTCCTCTAAATCGTTATGCTTACCGCTAACACGAAGACATTTCTGAGAGTCCGCGACACGAGGATACTTACGGGGCACGTTGCCCAAGATAATATCTTTAAACTGATTCATTCCCGCGTTCGTAAACATCAACGTGGGGTCACCCTTTACCACCATTGGAGCGGAAGGCACGATCTGGTGTTCCTTAGAAGCGAAGAATTGCTTGAAGGATTCACGGATTTCTTTTGCTGTCAACATAATCTATTTATATAGTTCTCGTTAATATTCTGAAAAACAATTTGCAAAAGTACTGCAAATTATTATTTTTGCGTGCATTCAGATAACAAAAAATGTAGATGAAACTCTTTAAAAGTCGCAAAACATACTATTTATACAATCCGAACACACTCAATTATGAGCGTGTATACCCATCTAGCAAAGACCGGCTGTTCACCGTTCTCCGCCATTTAAGCACCGGAATAGCGTTCGGCGTAGCCATTTTTTTCGTCATGATGCATTTGGTGGACTCTCCAATGGAATCTCAGTTACGTAAGGAGAACCGCCTATTGCAAACTCAATACGAGGTACTTTCCCTTCGCTTAAATAACGCGTTGGACGTATTGGATGATATCCAACAGCGTGATGAGAATCTGTACCGGGCGATCTTCCAAGCCGAGTCCATCCCCGAGTCCGTTCGGAAAGCCGGGTTTGGAGGGACAAACCGTTACGAGCATTTGATGAGCCTGTCCAATCCGGAGCTTGTTGTCTCCACGACCCAAAAGATGGATATGCTACGTAAGCAATTATATATCCAATCCAATTCCTTGGAAGAACTGATCTCCCTAGGAAAGAACCAAGAAGAGAGAAGTAAATGTATCCCGGCGATCCAGCCGATTTCCAATAAGGATCTGCGTCGTACCGCTTCCGGCTATGGCGTACGTATCGACCCGATTTACCGTACACCTCGTTTCCATTCCGGAATGGATTTCTCGGCTAAAGTGGGAACGGAGATCTATGCGACAGGTAATGGCGTTGTCACTTTCGCCGCTTGGAAACAGGGATACGGAAATTGTTTGATTATCGATCATGGCTACGGCTATCAGACTTTATACGGTCATATGAGTAAGTTCAAGAAACGTGTCGGACAAAAGGTTACTCGTGGAGAGGTGATTGGCGAGGTTGGAAATACCGGGAAATCTACCGGCCCTCACTTGCATTATGAGGTAATCGTACGAGGGAAGTATGATAACCCATCTAAATACTATTACATGGATCTCTCACCTGAGGAATACGACCGTATGATCCAGATTGCCGAGAATCATGGTCAGGTTATGGATTAAACTTCATTAGCAGTATGAGTCTAAAAAAGAATAAAGATCTCAAACTCTATTTTTCCATCAGCGAGGTGGCGCAGATGTTCGACGTGAACGAGTCCACCCTTCGCTTTTGGGAGAAGGAGTTCGATATCATCAATCCAAGGAAGACGAGCAAAGGTACCCGTTTTTATAAGCAGGAGGATATCGACGCGGTACGCCTCATCTACCATCTGGTTAAAGAGAGAGGGATGACCTTGGCCGGCGCACGGCAAAAACTGAAGGACAATAAAGAGACGACGATCCGGCAAGAAGAGATCGTAAACCGCCTGAAACAAATCAAAGAAGAGCTGTTAGCTATGAAAGACGCATTCGATGCTTTTGCCCCGAAAGTGTGATTATTCTGTTGATAAAACCAGAACAAAACCGTACCTTCGTCCCCAATTAAATAAAACATAAGCAAATAAAATACAAGACATGGAAATTACAGGAAAAATTATTCAAGTCCTACCGGAAGTAGGCGGTGTCAGCAAAGCCGGAAACGAATGGAAAAAACAAGAGTACGTATTAGAGACACACGATCAATATCCCAAGAAAGTATGCTTCCAGATATTCGGAGCGGATAAGATCGCTCAAGCGGCCATTCAGCCGGGCGAGGAATTGACAGTCTCTTTCGACATTGACAGCCGTGAGTACCAAGGCCGCTGGTTCACCAGTATCAACGCATGGAAAGTAGACCGTCCGATGGCGGCAGCTTCTCAAGCCGCTCCGATGGGAGTAACTCCGGATAATTTCGCTCCGGCTTCCGCTCCTACGGCTCCAGCCTCATCCGCTCCTGATTTCGGACCGGCCAATCCTATTGATGATTTGCCATTCTAAAGACTAATGGATATCGTATTACTAATTGGCGGTTTACTACTAATTTTAGTCGGGGCTAACGCCTTGACAGATGGTGCCGCCTCGGTAGCCAAACGCTTCAATATTTCCAGCTTAGTAATCGGGCTAACTATTGTGGCGTTTGGGACTTCCGCACCGGAATTAACGGTCAGTGTCGTATCTGCCTTGAAAGGAAGCTCAGATATCGCTATTGGTAATGTAGTAGGAAGCAATATATTTAACGCATTGATGATTGTCGGCTGTACGGCCGCTATCGTACCGATCAGCGTCACGAAAGGTACGTTGAGGAAAGAGATCCCTCTTTGCGTGCTTGCCTCAATCGTATTATTTATTTGCGCAAATGACGTTTTGATCAACGGTGCGTCGCAAAATAGTATCAGTAGTAGCGATGGAATGTTACTATTATGCTTCTTCGCCATTTTCCTTGGCTATACATTCGCAATCGCACATAATGGAAAGGAAAATGGAGAGAGCACGATTAAAATAATGCCCATTTGGAAAGCGAGTTTATTCATCATTGGTGGATTGGCTGGTTTGATTTACGGAGGACAATTTTTCGTGGATGGAGCTTCTGGTATCGCCCGTGGACTGGGTGTCAGCGAATCTATTATCGGTTTGACTTTAGTGGCCGGAGGAACCTCTCTTCCTGAGTTAGCGACTTCCGTCGTGGCCGCATTAAAGAAGAACCCGGAGATGGCGATCGGAAATGTTATCGGTTCCAACCTCTTCAATATATTCTTCGTATTAGGTTGTAGCGCGACAATCACGCCGATGAACATACAAGGCATTACCAATCTGGATTTGGGCGTCATGATCGGTTCATGCGTATTGCTTTATATTTTTGGCCTTTTCTTCAAGAAACGGACCATCACTAGGCCGGAGGGAATCCTATTGATCGCTTGTTATATAGCTTATATAACTTATTTGATTGTCGGCTGATAAAGCTTTTATAAAACAAAAGTGTAGCGAAGCACTTCGCTACACTTAATCCGCTACACGTCCGACAGATTTAATATTCTGTATCTTCGACAAAGTCACGCACATTTTCTGGATATCTTCTACGTCATGAACTTTCATCTTTATCTTACCTTCGAACACGCCGTCTTTCGCCTCGATCAGCAAGCGCATGATGTTCACGTTGAAATCCTCGGAAATCGTTTTCGTAATCGTATTCAATACGCCTATCGAGTCTATACCTTTCACCTCTAGCGTGGCCTCAAAAGAAGCGTTCATATGGCTGCTCCAAACCGTATTCAAGATACGTTCGCCAAAGCTACTTTTCAAGCGCATGGCGATCGGGCAGGAACGTTTATGAACTACTACATTTCCATCATCATTGATAAAACCTAAAGAGTCATCTCCCGGAATCGGCTTACAACATTCGGCAATTACATAATTACGCTCAAAAGCCTCCTCTTTCAATAAATAAGGCTTTTTCTTATCATATTTAGGCTTCTCTTTCTTGGCTTCCTCCTCTTCGGGTTGTTTCACCTTCTTGGAAGCGACACCCAACGCCTGTTTCACATACTTAAACAAGACATTATCCGTCTTCTCCTTCAACAGTTTCTTTAAATTCTCGGGCAAAACCACATCCCCCTTCTCTACCGCATAAAAGAATTCCTCGCGTTTCGAGAATCCAAAGTACATGCCTAATTTATCCAGATTGGATGTACTCGCCTCAAGCTCCGAACGCTTGAAGGCATCAAGAACTTTTATCTCTCCATACTTAGCGACCTCTTTACGGACACGCTTTAATACGGCATCGATCTTCGCACGAGCCTTAGCGGTAGTCACGAAGTTCAACCACTCCGGTTGCGGCTCCTGAGAACGGGAAGTCAAGACCTCCACCTGATCTCCACTGGACAGCGGATGACTCAATGGCACCAAACGATGGTTTACCTTAGCGCCAATACATTTATTACCGATATCGGAGTGAAGCGCATAAGCGAAATCCAAGGCGGTAGCCCCTTGGGGCAATGTCTTTATATCTCCTTTCGGAGTGAAAACAAATATCTCGGAAGTAAATAAGTTCAGTTTGATCGTATCCAAGAAATCCAGCGCATTCGGGTCCGGACTCTCCAAGATCTCGGTAATGGTTTGTATCCATTTATCCAATTCCGTATCCTCCTCCACGTTGGATTCCTTGTATTTCCAATGGGCAGCGAAGCCTTTCTCTGCGATATCATCCATACGGCGGCTACGGATCTGGATCTCTACCCATTGTCCATCCGGTCCCATAACGGTCAGATGAAGCGCTTGATAACCGTTCGCTTTCGGACGGCTCACCCAATCACGGATACGGTCGGGACGAATCCGGTAAATATCCGTAATAGCCGAGTAGATATCCCAACATTGGTTTTTCTCGTCCACACCGGGAAGCGGGTCAAAAATAATGCGGACCGCATAAATATCATAAATATCCTCGAAAGCGACACCCTTGCTTTCCATCTTATTCCAAATGGAATAGACCGATTTCACACGGGCACGCATCTCATACTGAAGTCCCATCGATTTCAGCTTCTCGTCCACAGGGGCGGCGAAACGCTCGAATAATTTATTACGGCTCTCTTCCGTCGCTTTCAACTTAGCGCTGATGAAATCGTATTCTTGCGGATGCTCATATTTAAAACTCAAATCCTCCAGCTCCGTCTTGATCGAGAAGAGACCCAGACGATGCGCCAGAGGAGCATACAAATAAAGAGTCTCACCCGCGATCTTAAATTGCTTGGCGGGAAGCATGGAACCCAAAGTCCTCATATTATGAAGACGGTCTGCGATCTTGATTAGAATCACCCGTATATCGTCACTCATAGTCAGCAGCAACTTACGGAAGTTCTCGGCTTGAGCCGAGGCCTGTTCCCCAAAAATGCCACCGGATATCTTCGTCAAGCCATCCACGATCTGGGCGATCTTGTCTCCGAACATATCCCGGATATCCTCCACCGTATACTCGGTATCTTCCACGACATCATGCAATAGCGCAGAGCAAATAGAGGTAGAGCCCAAACCCATCTCCCGGCACACGATACGAGCCACGGCGATAGGATGCATTATATAAGGTTCGCCGGAACGCCGTTTCACTCCGGCGTGCGCTTGATTAGCGAAATTAAAAGCTTTCGTGATTCGTTCGACCTTACGGCGGTGGTTTGACTTCAAATAATCGTTCAACAACGCATTGAACCCATCTTGTATCATCTGTTCGTCCGCAGAGAGAACGGACGCAGCCTCGCCCGTTTCTTTTATATCTTTTGTGTCCTTTGTATCGTCCATGGTTTTACACCTCCCATTTTTATACTGTATAGCCACAAATATATACAAATATTTGGAAGGAAACCCTAACAAAAGACAAAAATAGAATATCTACTGCTTAAATATGGATCCCATAGTCGTGTTTAACCTCGTCCATGACAAAAGTACTTCTCAACGAGCCCAAACTATCGATCGTTCCTAACACATTTAAAATAAACTCTTGATAATATTTCATATTGGGAGCGTGTATCTTCAATAAGTAATCATAATCGCCTGAAATATTATAGCACTCCGTTACCTCGGGGATTTCTTGAATAATCCGGGTAAACTCAAAAGCTATATCCTTATTCAGCCGAACCAATTTCACGCTACAAAAGACAACAAAGCCTTGATTCAGCTTCTCCGCATCTAGTACCGCTATATACTTCTTTATATATCCACTATTCTCAAGACGTTTTAAACGCTCGAACACCGGGGTTGACGAGAGACTGACCCTTGCCGCCAACTCTTTCGTAGTCAACCGGGCATTATCTTGTAACGTTCGGAGGATTTGCAGATCCACCTTGTCTAACTTATCTGAAACATTCATAAGAAAAAAATTCTATCGGATTGATTCCCCAGCGTCCTTCGCCGAAGATGTATTCTATTTATAGCCCTAAAAATAGTATTATTTTCTATATTCTCAACGAATCTTGTCCAAAAAGCACACACATCATACATTTGCCAACAGAATAAGAACTAAATAAACAAGATGACTATGGCAACAAAGAAGTTACATTTCGAGACATTACAACTTCATGTAGGACAAGAACAACCGGATCCCGCAACCGACGCACGTGCAGTACCCATTTATCAAACAACTTCCTATGTATTCCATAACGCACAACATGCGGCAGACCGTTTCGGCCTACGTGACGCAGGGAATATTTACGGACGTTTGACAAACTCCACGCAAGGCGTTTTCGAGGCACGTGTAGCTGCCTTAGAAGGAGGTGTGGCAGGTTTGGCCGTGGCTTCAGGAGCAGCGGCTGTCACCTATGCGTTACAGAACATAGTGAGGGCAGGAGATCATATTATCGCGGCCGATAATTTGTATGGCGGTTCCTTCAACCTGATCACCCATACACTGGCCTCCCAAGGCATTACTAATACGATTATCAATGTAAATGACCTAAACGCATTAGAAGCAGCCATCCGGGAAAACACGAAAGCCATTTATGTAGAGACATTCGGGAATCCTAACTCTGACGTAACGAATCTGGATGCGGTAGCGGAAGTCGCTCACCGATACCATGTTCCATTAATCGTAGACAATACGTTCGGAACCCCCTACTTGATTCGTCCGATCGAACATGGAGCTGACATTGTCATCCATTCCGCCACAAAGTTCATAGGAGGACACGGCAGTAGCCTAGGAGGTGTAATTGTAGACGGAGGTACTTTCGACTGGAAGGCGAATGCAGATAAGTTCCCTACATTAGCTAAACCAGACCCAAGTTATCATGGAGCCATATTTGCGGACGTAGCAGGTTCCGCCGCCTTTGTCACCCGTATCCGTGCGGTCATTCTTCGCGATACCGGGGCAACGATCTCTCCTTTCAATGCTTTTATATTGTTGCAAGGATTAGAGACCTTATCCCTACGCGTGGAGCGCCATGTAGCAAACGCATTGAAAGTCGTGGATTATTTATCAAAACATCCGAAAGTAGAAAAAGTGAATCATCCATCACTTCCTACCCATCCGGACCATGAACTTTACAATAAATATTTCCCGAATGGTGCCGGCAGTATCTTCACCTTCGAGATCAAAGGCGGGCAGGAAGCCGCTTGGAAATTCATCGACTCACTGGAGATATTTTCCCTACTAGCGAATGTCGCCGATGTAAAGAGCCTTGTCATTCATCCATACACGACCACTCATTCCCAGATGAGCCCGGAAGAACTTGCCCAACAGCACATAACACCATCCACCGTACGCTTGAGCATCGGAACCGAATATATAGATGATATTATAGATGATCTGGATCAAGCTTTCGCTAAAATCTGATAGCGCACTTCCAAAAGGAAAAGGACAGAAGCAAAGAAGGCGATCCCTGTTCGACACAAGGATCGCCTTTCTAATCAACATCACATCGAGCCAAGGTTACACTCATTTATTCTCAGCCAAATAGATATCCGTAAATGTCACAGCTCCGGTTAATCGGTTATTGTTGTTAGTTACATTTAACAATATGACATACTTGCGATACTGATCGGCAGTCAACGCCTCTTTCATCAGCTTCAAATTGCCGTACACGGCTTTTTGCAATCGTTCATCCTGACGCTTCAGGTCTTTGCTCAAACTCTTTCTTTGTTCTTGTACAAAATAATCATTAATGTTAAGTACCTCCTCCATTTGGTAAGGAGCCAATCCTAGATAAGAACTCAATCGGCTAAACTCTACCGCAAACGGTTCTTTATTCCCATATTCATTCACACATTGCGCTTTCGCAAAATTCATTGTAGCACTCATTCCCAAAACCGCTACCGCCATAATTAACTTTCTCATAATACCTACAATTTACCTATTACAAAACCATTTACAAAACAAACACTCATTTTAGAGAAGATAGCCTAAACATTCTTTTGTTTCGGACTAATCCTTTTTTACAAACCTATTAACCTATCTAATGTGTATGATAAAACTCGGATTAACATCAAAATTTTAACTTACATCTTATTGATGTATCTCCTTGTTTGTATTGCAAAGATGAAGAATTATCGGATAGGAAGTTTCCGATTGTTGACGAAAAGGAAAAAATGGGGATTGAACACGAAAAGGGCAAAAAAATACCGGCTTTAAGAGAACCGGCATTTCTATTTAATTATTATTCCAGACTTACTATCCAAGACTTAAACTCGGATGCTTTATTTTTACTAATATATATACGCTCAGGCACTTCTATATCCAAAGTAACGAGCAAACGGCTATCAAACCAAATTGTTATGTCCTTCACGCTATCACGAGAAATGATGAATTGTTTATTCGCACGAATAAAATCAGCAGGACTTAAAGAAGAAATTATCTGTTCCAATGTTTTAGCATATGGATACGAATTACCACTCTTTAAATAAACATATGTATTCTTATCAGCCGTATAGAAACAAGACACATCTTTCAAGCTAATAGGCAACAATTTATCCTTAATAGGAATCAGTAGTTTATCCTTGTATTTAGGAGTAGTAGACAACTGTGTTAATTGGGATAAATAATGGATGATATCTTGATGATTCCATCGGCTAAACTTATCTAAGGCCCTTTTCAATTCTTCCGACTTAATCGGCTTCAAGATATAGTCTATGCTGTTTACTTTGAAAGCGTCGATCGCATATTGATCGTACGCCGTAGTAAAGATAATCGGTGCCTCCACCTCTATCTGGTCAAAAATAGCGAAAGCGGAACCGTCCGATAAATGAATATCCATAAAAATCAAATCCGGCCTCGGATTGGCTTGCAGCCAACGTACCGTTTGCTGGACACTCTCCGTATTTCCCATGATCTCAAGCGTGGGATCTATTGTAACCAACATATCCGCTAAGTTCTCATAGGCGGCGGTCTCGTCCTCTACGATCAGTATTCTCATATAGCATCATTTTAGGGGTAGGTATACCTGAAACTCATCCTCATCAGATTCTACCCGTATTTGTTTATTCATTAATAGCAAGAAACGATTCTCCAGATTCTTAAGCCCGGTTCCATTCGTATCCGGTAAGGTCAATTTCGGATAGATTGGATTAGAAACAACCAGTTCCATTCGCTCGTTCAGCCGGATCAAGATATCCATCCGGTGCTCGCTGTCTATAATATTATGTACCGTCACGTTCTCTACCAACGGAAGCAAAGATAATACGGGAATTCGCAAGTTCCGCTTATCTTCGGGAACTTCGATCGTAAAAGTAAGCTTATTGGCGAAACGGACTACCATTACATGCTGAAAAGCCTCTATAAACGCAAGCTCCTCCGACAGTGGTACCAAATTCTTTTTATCACTCTGAAGGATATAACGGAATATATCGGACAATTTCGTAACATACAACAAGGTATTCTCATCGTTTTTCTTCCGTATCAAGGAGGAGATTCCATTCAATGAATTGAAAAAGAAATGCGGATTGATCTGGTTCACCAATGCATCGCAGCGGCTCTGCAAATTCTCGACACGCAGATTCTCGATCAATTGATCCTTTTCCCGTTGATTGTGATATAGCATTTGTATATAGCCGATCAAGGTACATAACAACGCCAACACGATAAACTGGAAGATAATGATACTCAAAAAACGATCATAACTAATAGTCAGGAAGGAGATCAATTTATAGACAACAAAGCCTCCGGAAACGTACAGGGCATTCCAGAGCAACCGCTCGAAGAAGGAGGTACAATCCTCATGCCTCAAGTTACTTTTCAGCAAAAACCAAATAAGTCCCCAGAAGTAAAGAAAACGGAACCCAAAGAAGAGTAAAAATCCTTGATGATCGTTCGGAGCCAGATAGCTCATGTCACAAAAGATCCATGCCAAATTCGGGTAGGCGATAAACACCGCGCAAACCAAACTGACCAACCAAGGTTTAGCCTTGACCACTGATATCTTTTCATCCAATGAACCCATACGATTGTATCTTTTTTCGTATACAAAGGAATAAAAAATCATTCACATCCTTCTCCAGTGCAGGAAGAAAGCGAAAAAAAAGAGTTAAAGACGAATTATCCCCGAATGATCATCCTACCGGTATCTTCAGTACTTGACCCGGACGGATATCCGGACTTGACAGCCCATTCACCTTTTGTAAGGAAGAGGCGGTAACCCCAGGGTATTTCTTGGAAATCGAATAAAGCGAATCTCCCGATTTAACCTTATAAGAGACAAAATCTTTATTAGCGGAAGCGATCTGTTTTGTAGCGACGGAAGCCGACTTTTTCGTTGTTGTCGCAGTCGATTTCGCAGTCACGGTAGTTGATTTCACCGGAGTCTTGGTAGCCGAGGCAAAAGCGACACCCCCATTATCTACATATAATCTTAACCGTTTTCCTTTCGCTACCCGGTTGGAGCCTAGCCCGTTCCATTTACGGATATCTTTCGCTGTCACGCCATAGCGATTAGCGATCGTATAAAGATTCTCACCACTCAATACCACGTGGGTGATTTTTTCCCGGGTCGCACCACTTGGTAAAGAGCCATTAGAGTTATTCGCAGAAATGCAATTCGCCAACAGTTCCTCGATCCGATGCGTATAGACCGTATCTTCTTTATCGATAAAAGCATAGGTTTCCGCCGCAGGTAGTTTCAAAACCGAAGGGCGGGTATTACCCGGAACGATGTCTCTTTTATATTGTGGATTTAACGCACGCAACGTCTCAATATCTACTTGCAATAGATCCGATACCTGCTGCAAATGTAGGGCATTATTCACCATGACCGTATCCGTGGCTAGCGGCAAGCTGGTTTGCATCGGACAGATGTTATGCTCGCAATAATAATTCATGACGTAATTGGCGGCAATAAATAAGGGGACGTATGAACGAGTCTCTTTCGGTAAATAAGGGAAGATATCCCAGAAGTCCGTCTTGCCCCCCGAACGACGGATCGCTTTATTCACGTTGCCCGGCCCGCAGTTATAAGATGCCAACACTAAATTCCAATCCCCATAGATAGCGTACATATCCTTGAAATACTTACAAGCGGCCTCGGTCGCTTTCAAGGGGTCCCGGCGCTCGTCCACCAAGCTATTAATCTCCAAGCCATAGCTCTTACCCGTAGGAAGCATGAATTGCCATAAACCACAAGCGCCCACACGAGAGAGGGCTACCGGATTCAAGGCACTTTCCACGACGGCGAGATATTTCAATTCAATAGGCAGGCCATGCTCATCCAACACCTGCTCGATTATCGGAAAATAAAAGTCCGCCATCCCCAGCATATAACGCACTAAATTTCGTTTACGCTCCGCATATAAGTCAATACAATCACGCACTATATTATTATAGGGCAAAGCGATCACGCTGGGAAGCCTAGACAGGCGGTCGATATAGACCGAATCCGGGAAATAGACATTCTCGTCGTCATCATGGCAAAAGTCCTCTCTTTTTGAGAAATATTGCACATGCCAAGTACGGAGCAAACTATCCACGTTCGCATCCAAGCTTTCCGGAATCAATCCGACCTCAGACTCCAGCGAGCTTAAGGTATCTTTTTCCTCAATTCGGGTCTCTTCCTGCGCATAGACCAATGAGACCAAACAATTTAAACAAATGAGTGCTAGCAGGTATCTTTTCATGTATATCAGAATTTTAGACTGCAATTCAATCCGTAAGTACGAGGCGTGACACTCGTCTTCGGACTAACAACCGGCTCCAAATGCAAGGATAAATCCGGTGATATATCAAAATCGAATAACTGGGCATCCACGTAGGCATCCACGATACTCAACGCATACACCCCGACCGTAATAATTATACTCAAGTCTCTATATCGACGAAAATAATCCTTCTGTCTTTTCAATTGATCCTTGAAATTTGAATTATTAATCGCATCCTCAGGAGCCATGGAAGTCAAGTCTTGCCAACTTTTACTCCAAGCATCCGGATTTTCCAGATTCTTAGCGGCATCATACATGATATCCTTATAAGCCGTCGAATAATCCTTATAGTTCTTGTTGTTCCAAGTCACGGCATACATACATCCCATCAAGCCACCGTAAACGATCGGTAATTTCCAATATTTCCGGTTATAGATCTGTCCCAGACCCGGTACCAAGGCGAACAAGACCGCTTTTGTCGGATTCGGCTTAAAAGCCAGCTTCATCTTCACTTCCGGTACGCCCACCGAATCGGCCGCCATCAAGACGGCTTGCACGGTAGAATCCGGGGCAGCTACCTCCACGGAATCGGAAACTATAGCAGGAACGGCTTTCTCCGTCTTATCCTCCTGTGCGTTACCCATCCCGGCATAGCACATGAATCCGATCAAAAGGAGTATGATTCGATTTCTCATTTCAATTTATCCAGTAACCCGATCAATTGCTCCAACTCTTCTTCCGTGGCGAAAGGAATCGTAATTTTACCTTTTCCCTTCTCATTGCAAGTCAACTGGACTTTCGTATTGAAGTAACGGGACAAATGATCTTTCAGCAATTTAAACTCTTCCGGAAGTATCGGCTTACGATCCGATTTTTTCTTTTCCGGCAATTCCGGTTGTATTCCCTCGGCTATATTACGCACCATCTCCTCCACGTTACGAACGGAGAGTCCTTGAGCCAATATCTGCTCATATAAAGCTAATTGAACCTCCGGATCATCCACCGGGATCAATGCCCGGGCATGTCCCATATCGATCTTCTTGTCCTTCAATCCTACTTGGATCTCGGCGGGAAGTTTCAATAAACGAAGGTAATTAGCGATCGTAGCACGTTTCTTTCCAACCCTTTCGCTCAGCCCCTCTTGGGTCAAGCCGTAATTATCGATTAATTTTTGATAAGCTAACGCGATTTCGATAGAGTTCAAGTCCTCTCGTTGGATATTCTCTATCAAAGCCATCTCCACCACGTTCTCGTCGGCCGCCGTCTTAATATAAGCGGGAATACGCTCCAAACCTGCTTTAAGCGACGCACGATAACGGCGTTCGCCAGAGATGATCATATATTGCTCGGGGCCGATTTCCTTCAACGTAATCGGCTGTATCACGCCTAACGAACGGATAGAGGTAGCCAACTCCTCCAAGGTCTCTTCCTCAAAGACAGATCGAGGTTGTTCCGGATTAGGCTGGATCTTGCTTAACTCGATCTCACTAATAGACGATGAACCACCTGTCTTCAGGTCATCCATCGTAATTAACGCGTCTAATCCACGGCCTAACGCCGATCTTTTTAATGCTGCCATAATCCTTTATTTTTTTCAACAATCTCCTGCGCCAACTGCATATGGTTGATAGATCCTTTCGAATCCGCATCATACAATAAGACAGGTTTACCGTAACTGGAAGCCTCGCTCAACTTCACGTTTCGTTGGATCACGGTAGTAAATACCAAATCGCGGAACGGACGTTTCACTTCCTCATAAATCTGGTTCGCCAAACGCAGGCGGGAATCATACATAGTCAAGAGGAATCCCTCTATCTCCAGTGCCGGGTTCAGCTTTGATTTGATAATCTTGATCGTATTCAACAGCTTACTGATACCTTCCAAGGCGAAATACTCGCATTGTACCGGGATGATCACCGAATCGGCGGCTGTCAAGGCATTCACGGTTATCAATCCCAAAGAAGGAGAGCAGTCGATCAGGATAAAATCGTACTTCTCTTTCAGCGGTGTCAATATCTGCTTCAAGATCCGTTCACGATTCTCCAAGTTTAGCATCTCGATCTCCGCTCCCACCAAATCGATATGAGAGGGGATGATATCCAGTCCTTCCACTTCAGTCTGTGTGATAGCGCCGCTCGCGTCCTCACCGTTCACCAGACATTCATAGATAGAAAGTTCTACATTACGTATGTCCACACCCAGACCGGATGAGGCATTCGCCTGCGGATCAGCGTCTACGACCAGCACCTTTTTCTCAAGAGCGGCCAATGACGCAGCCAGATTAATCGTGGTGGTTGTCTTCCCGACTCCACCTTTCTGATTTGCTAAAGCGATAATCTTTCCCATACTATACCTAATTAATTCGAGGGCAAAACTAAACATTAAAAACTGAACCAAACAGGGTTCAATCAAAACAATGCTTGTTTTGTTGATAAATCGCCCTAACTGTTGATAACTCGCAAATATAAGCAGAATAAATCAAATAGAGGGTTATAAGGCTGGTATATAGGTGTTTTTTTGGAAATGATAACGAAGTTTTAAGTTACATACAGACCCATCCCATCCTTCGGGCAATGTCTTGGAATATATTTTTATCGCAGGAAGGAACCTTTATCGTATAGATCTCAGACCGTGATTCCACATGAAAATATCCCTTTTCCGGAAGCCTTTCCTCCGGCAAGGCCTTTCCCTCAAAAGACTGTAGCTCATAATGATTATCATTATAAGACACATTGAAATATTCATTGTCATTCTCCGGATTCAGATAAAGAGTCCTTAAATCGATCCTTCCTCCCCAATAATCATCCAGCCTAGAGGATGAAATCTTAATACCCGTATACCTGCATCCAGCCCCATCATCGAAAAGCAGGCATAAGTATTGCGTACCAAAAGAATCTTTAGCCACAAGGATTTGAGGCACACCATAAAACTCTAGGATCCTATCTAAAAACAAATTAGTCATAACATCATTACCTTTGCCTTATTTACATCAAAACAATAAGATCGCCACCAAGAATAATGAGCCACACCGAATGTCTTTTTAATCATGCCATCTTCTTTGCGAGAAGAAATCCAATGATTTCACAGGATCTCCTTCCGCAATTCTATAAAACACCCCACTACACGCCATAGCATCCGAAGGTGGACATAAGTCCGGTAGCTCCTCAAACCATTTCCTTTCTTCCATGATATCGTAAATATAAGCAGAATAAACAATATACCATATCAAGAATCCCATAAATATGACTAACGAGAAACCATAGCTAAACCACGTTTACCATTTTGACAATTTGTAATATCAAGTCCCGGAGAATCGATTTTTCCGGGCTGATGGACAGTTCATTCTCAAATACGAGAAAAAATTTCAGCAATCATTTACATGACAGCGTCTTATCGAAAAACGGCCTTTCATTCTAGCGGAATTCATTCATTGTAATTCATATTTAGTGGGTTGCTTGAGGGGGTTTATGGGGTTAGAACTGGGTCGTAACAAGGTTATGATGCCCATCCACAAGTATCAACAACCCTATTCTTGACTATTCACGATGCCCATCGGCACTACCGGCGTTGCCCAACGCGACCTATCGCATAGGCTTTCACCACTTATCACGTACAAAAAGGGGGCTTTTTCAATGAAAAATGCCGTTTACAGTCATCCAGCCTCTGCTATTTTACGCTCTCCACCGAAAAGGGATGTCACACATATAGACATTTATCTATCAAAAAGAAAGAATAACAGGGCAGTAGAGCCTAGAACCTGCACGAGTAGTCCTTACAATCCACGCCGGTAGTCGCATATGACAACACCGATACTCACACAAGGTGCTCATGAGAAAAGTATCTTAGTTTCATCGCCCCATACGCCTAAGATACTTCGCCAATGAACTTAGGATACTTGCTCAATGAAACTAAGATACCTTGTTTTTGTATTTAAATATGAAACACTCGTAGGGGAACGCACAAAAGCCCCGCCGAAGTACATCGACGGGGCTCTATCTTATGAACTGTGTCTTTCCTTACGGAAATTCGATCAGTTTTCTACTTATTTAACGATTGTCTTAACAGCCTCTTCACCCTCAACAGCTACAGCTACGATACCAGCAGGTACAGCGATAGTTGCGTTGTCTGAAGTAAGAACTGTCTCAGCAACAACCTTACCTAAGATGTTAGTGATAACTACAGACTTACCAGCAGCGCCTTGAACAGTTACAGTACCGTTACCTGCTACTACGGATACGCCTTCAGTAGCGATTTCGTCATTAGAAGTTACCATATCTTCTTTTTCAGTCTTCTGGAATGCGTTGAATACCAATGCACCGTCACCACCAGTCTTAGCATTGTCGAATGTAGCATTCACATCTGTCAATACCAAGCAACCATTGTGCATCTTCAACCAAGCGGCAGCCTTTTCAGGGGCGATAGCCTCATCCTTGTTGCCTTTTACTGTCTGATATTTCTCACCAGCAGCATATACATTAGACTCGATCAAGAATGCGTTGTTCTCGCCTTCCTTGCCATCCTCATAAGCTACAGCAGCAGCCTCAGGATTTACATAACGGAATGACCAAGTTACATTCTTATGGTTATCACCATTCAAGTAATTGATAAATGAAGGATATTCTTTCTTATAAGTAGCGATCATAGATTCGATACCCTCGTTCTTCAATTGCTCTTTCGTCATGCTTGCATACTTACCAGTCAAGACTAACAATGTATCACCATATTGAACAGCAGGAACAAAACCTACACGAGTATAGCTACTGTTAGAAACAGCCTTCGTATTGAAGATAAACGGATTTACGTCAGCTTCACAAGTAGCAGCAGAATCAGAGAAGTTAACTAGATACTTACCATAAACGAATGCCGGAGTCTTAATATGAACAGCGTGTACACATTCGTAAGGATTATCTGTCGGAGTTCCATCGGGTTTGATGTGCTTGCCATCCTCTGTACAAGGAATGATCTTCTCACCTGCGATTACATCTTGGAATGCAGAAATCAGGTATTGAGGTTTGATCTCGCCTGCGCCACGTTTCAACCATGCAGTATCAACACGGAATGCCAATTTACCATTAGCCTTATCTTTATTCCAGATACCAGCGTAGTCTACTGTAGAATGTTGCAAGTTCGTGTTGTTCTCATCCATTAAGTACTCTTTACGGATAGACTCAACAAAATACAAGCTATCAGAAGCATCATTTACGTTCTCACCTAACAATTCATTGTTGAAACGACGATACAACGGAGTATTGTCTGGTTCTACTGAGAAAGAAGAAGTTCTCTTCTCATTCAAAAGCTCAACCTTCAAACCTGCCTCTTTACCATCATCTGCGATACCTACTTTATGAGTAGTAGCCACATTTTCAATGTTTGCAGCATACTTATAGTCAAAGCCAGCCTCATTAGCGACATAATGAGATTTAAGAATAGCATAGAAATGCTTTGCTCCATCATGGTTATTCTCCTTAAAGAAGAATGTATCCGGTGTAGCGATAGCACCCATAGCATACTTCTGGCCATAAACAGACTCCTCACGCAAATATTTATCGGTGTTAGCCAACTTAACTACATAGTTAGTTCTCTCCAATTGAGCCAAGCCCTTGATCCATTTTTTAGCCTCATCAGTAACCTTATAACCATAAGCAGCAGTAGAACCCTTAACCAACTCATAGCGGCTAGCCTCTTTCTTCACATAAAGCAAAGAGTCTTTGCCATCACCGTTTGCGATCCAATAATCCGGAGTAAACGGATTCAAGTAGTTAAATTTATACTTGTTTACAGATAACTCAGCATCTGAAATATACTTATAACCCAACTTAGCATCCTTAATCAAACTTTCTTCCAATGCGTCAAATGTAACAGCAGAAAGGACTTTATTATCTATAGATGCATTACCAACTAACTCTCCTTTCTCATTCTTCGTAAATTGAACAGTCGCTGTAAATTGTGGGAACTCACGGTTCGTAATTACAACAGGAGAAGTTTCGATAGCCTTATCAGAATGCATTGTTTTCAACACAACCCATTGATAAGCAGGCATATGCTTCGGATCTTGAGCATCCAATTTAACCCATTGAACATCATTATTAGCCTCGCCAGCAACGTTGTCGTTCAGATGGATAGGAGCAGCCAATACTTCACCCTTAGCATTCTTGATAACATAAACACCATCGTTTACAGATGTCTTATCCGTGCTAGTGAAACAGCCGTCTACACCAAAACTAACGTGTGTATTAATCGGTTTCTTGCCAATTGTAGCAATACGATCCGCAACAGTAAAGTTCTGCAACTTAACGAACAAAGAATCAGCTGAATCTGTTCCTTCGCAAGTAACCGCATGATATACAGTACCGTACTTAATTGGAGTCATATCCTTCCAATAGTCATTCTCTGTTCTCTTCTCCGGCAAATAACGAGCCTCTTGAACCTGAATGAACAAGCTATCGCCAGAAGGTCTGTAAGTAAACAAGAACTTGTGTTGGTTAGCGATTTCACCTGACGTTAAAGCATCCTCAGAACCCTTAGCATTGACATCAGTCCAACCAAACTTCAAGAATTGAGTACCTACACCATTAGCGGCAGTATCTACCTTCAAATAAGAATTTTCTTTTGCTTTATCCGTTACATACACGAAGTTATGATCAGTATCGCTGTTAATACCTTTAGCAACAAAAGCTGTTGTAGAGAACGGGTTTACATCTGCGTTAGCGTCCGGATTAAATTTCAAGACATTCTTATTTTCTTTCAAATAAGCATTAATCTCAGCGGCACTCAACACATATGTACCTGCGTTGAACAACGTGAACTTCAATGCCTCTGGATAATTCTCAGCCTCACTCGCTTTGATTTTCTTAGCCTTAATACCATCGCCCGCTGGTAATAAAATCAACACATTATCTGCCTCTTGATAAGTATATAATGTTTGATTATTTTCTAAGTCTTCCTTATAAACAGAAGAGAAGGCCCATCCACCATAAGATTCACCAACAGAAAGAGCACCAGTCGTTTCATTAACTTTCATGCCATCAGGCACATTAATCGCCAACATTGCACTCTGTCCCTTGTTCACAAAGTCATAGATAGGTTGTTGTCCTCTGTCTTGTGCCTCAGTGATCTGAACACACCACAAAGAAGACTTCACGTCTGACAAATTCTCAGGAGCGACCAATTTGTACTCACCCTTATCATTTACAGTAAGAATGTCACCGTCAGAAGTTCTTAATTGATAAACTCCCTTCGGCGTTGTAGAACCCAACTTACTCATTTCGGTAGCATCACCGCCCTTAAGAGCACCGCTCAAATCTTGTGCCTGAGCTGTAAATGCTGAAGAAAAAAGCAAGCTAGCGCACAAAAGCGTAGAAAACTTTTTGTTCATAATTAAATAATTTAATATTAATACTAAAGTGTAATAAGCTCTTCTATTGGATTGCCTGCCTTTTAAACGGACTTAGGGCAATCGGTTTTATTCATCATTGCAAAGGTACGCGTTTCTTTGATTCGTGCAAATCTTCCCTATTATTTTTTTGTTACCATATACGCTTTCTTATCAATCAAATAGGCTATTCATTACGAAACCGCCGATTATAAAGACAAACCATCTCTTATCCAATACCACAATACTTATCTTCGGTTCATTCCTCCAACAGATATACACTATTACACACATTTTATAATATACGTGTACATTATAAAAATACGTGGTAAAAAACCACTCCGATCAAAAAGTCATTTGCAATAAGAGACTTCCTTAAAAGCATAACGGCGAATGCTTCCATCCCGTAATGCTAGCAAAAGATGCCCGGTTGATTCTATATCATGGATACAGGCCTCGAACTCGCCGGACTCATCCTTATAACCATGATACCCCTCTCTTCTATACAAAGCGGATTGATAACGAGCTCGAATATCCTCGTGTTCCTCTTGGAGAAGAGATAAATAATAGCGATAGAATATTGAGAGGAAACGGTGCAAAACCTCTTCCCGATCTACTTCCTTACCGATTATTTGAAACAAAGATACAGGATTCGGAGCATCTCCTCGAAATACCGTTTGATTCAAGTTTATGCCGATCCCGATGATGGAGCAATACAGATTATGCCCCGACAGGTCGTTCTCAATCAACATTCCGCAAATCTTCTTGTCTTTCCAGTAAATATCGTTCGGCCACTTCACGGTGATATGATCCGCATATAAGTCCAACGCCTCCTTCACGCTTAGAGCTGCTATTTGAGAAATCAAGAACTGACGGTTCGCAGGGATGCACGTAGGGTACAGGACTAAGCTAAACATCAAGTTCTTTCCCGCCTCAGACTCCCAAGTATTCCCGATCTGACCACGTCCGGCTGTCTGGAAATCGGCAACGACCACACTTCCTTCCGCAAGAGATTCCTTGATGACCAACTCACGAAGCAAGCTATTCGTAGAAGCGGTTTCCGCCACACGCAAGATGCGGGGAGATTCATTATCAGTGCTCATCATTATAAATTTCCCTTATATTTTTTGGTAGTTTAGCGATCACTTCCCGGTAAGAATGGAAGATCCAGCGTTTAATCTCCTCGTCTTCCATATCCCGGTCCAGATAAATGCTATTCCAGTATTTCTTATTAAAATGGTAAGCTGGCTCAACCGCCGTATAATGTTCCCGTAACTCTTCCACATAATCCGTACTACATTTCAAGGAGACATGAGGCTCCTCCGCATCCAAAGGAAGCAGCAGGAACATCTTATTCTCTACCTTAAAGACCAGCGATACCTCATCGAACGGGAAACACTCGATGGTATTCTTCAAGGAAAGGCAGTATTCACGTACTTCTTCTATATTCATAACTTTTATCTTTTAACGGCAAGGAGCATAGAAAGCATCTTCGATATGGTCGATCAGGAAACCCGTCTCTTTCTTGATCAATGTCACGATATCAAAACGGACTGGTAAGTCTATATTAAAATAACGGACATAGCTGTCTCTTATACACATCTGACGCTGCCGACGAAGGCTTAGGT
>OJQK01000330.1_pt1 | contig 27772 bp, 28 predicted proteins | sample 1598741 | NCBI WGS metagenome assembly OJQK01 (sample SAMN03922511, study PRJEB24848) | human gut metagenome | isolation source: stool sample | host: Homo sapiens | place: Germany | collected 2010-02 | reverse complement strand
TCTCTGTCATCATCTATAATCAAAATTTTATTCATGGCGCAGCTCCTTCCCTTGTCTTGTCCGCCCATCAAGCGGCTTCTCCGCAGTTTTAGGGAGCAGCCAAACACCAGCCATTTTCACAGCGCCGAGGATGCGCCCTCCGGCGCAATAATAGTCTACACGTCGAGGGGTCACGCCCCATTTTTTGCTTGCCTCTTTGACTGTTATGTAATCCATGTCCGCACCTCCGATAACAGTATTATAGTTCTTATAAAAGAACGATACAAGAAACGGAATGTAAAATTAAAAGTTTTCATTTTGCGGGCAGTTCCTGACCCTTCCAGCGTTATATTGGCGAAGCAAAAAACAAGGGTTTGGGAAGTTCCCAACAGGCAAAAATCTCCGCTCCGGCAGCAGGCTGGAAACGGAGATTTTGTGGGAGTGTGGCTACACTACCTATGCTTGCTCTGTTGTGGCTTCCCCGGAAAGGACGGGAACGGAATGGAACAGAAGCCAAAAGTACAAGAGAACAATTATCTCCCGAAAAGAGGAAATCCGCTGCAAGAAACTATCTGCTACAAGATCGGCGGGACGGTCTTTGAAATCGAAACCTCCTGCGGCGGCACAGAACCGCTCTATGACAAAATGGTTCGGCTCATTCGCTCGGAAGCCATCACAGATGCTGACAAAGACCACAAAGCGCGGTATAATAAGGACAGCAACCTGTTTGTCGGGCGTTCATTACAGGAGGAATGAACCATGACAGCAAACACAAACTATCCCGACAACATCACCGCTTTATACGCCCGCCTGTCCCAAGAGGATGCGCTGGACGGCGAGAGCAACAGCATTGCCAATCAGAAGAAAATCCTGCTCAAATACGCAACGGACAATCATTTTTCCAATCCCACATTTTTCATTGATGACGGTGTTTCCGGTGTCACTTTTGCTGGGGTTAGATAGCGATACTTTTTACATCTACCATGTTGCGGCGGTCATGGTTGACAACTTGCGTCGGCTCCTGCTCGGTATCAACCTGTCCGACAAAGCTATAATGGATTTCGATTTTCCGGGTGTTGGTTTCCCGGTCTAATTCATGTATCAAAATACGGTCGATAAACTCATGGACGTTTTCATAGGTCAATTCCTGTATGTCGCTGTATTTCCCGACAATCTGAATAAACCTTGATATATCCCTTTTTCGCTCGGTAACGGTTGCGATCTGCTGTTGTAACTCGTCTATCCTTGCGGCAAGGGATTTCTTTTCGTCCTCATAGCCGGAAGTTAGAAACACAAACCGTTCATCTGTCAGTCTGCCTAATGCGTTGTCCTCATACAGCTTGCGGAAAAGCGTGTCAAGTTCGGTCATACGCGCCTGTGCTTTGAAAAGTTCCTTTTGCTGCTGCGCTAATGCCTTTCTCGCTTCCATGTCGCCGTACTCGGTAGCTTTACAGATAAAGTCCTGTTCGTGTTCCTTAACATACCGCAAAACCCGCCGCATATCTTCCAGCACTAAATCAAGAAGTACGTTTTTGCGGATATAATGAGAGGTACACTCGCTGCCTGTCCTTGCCCTGTTGCGCCATGCGCCGCAAGAATAGGAAAACTTGCGCGGCTCGATATTTACGCCCTGTTGGTAATACATCTTATGTCTGCAACCAGCGCAAAACAGCAAGCCGGAAAAAATATCAATCTCCGCTGCTTTTGTCGGGCGGTGGCGGGTAGCAATCCGCTTTTGCGCAAGTTCAAAGGTTTCCTCGTCAACAAGCGGCTCATGGGTGTTTGGGAAGAAATAGCGTTGTTCTTCTTCGTTCTTCCGGGTCTTTTTCGACTTGTAGGATACCTTGTGAGTTTTCGCGGTTATGGTATGCCCTAAATATTCCTGCCTTGCTAATATGTCATAGAGCGTTTTGTCCGGCCAAGTATAGGGGGCGATCATTGCCCGCTGATACCGCGCCTGTCCTGTACGCTGATAGCGCAACGCTCCAATCGTCAAGACTTTGTTTTCCGCAAGCCATTTTTGGATTTCGCACATACGCACGCCGCTAACAAACATAGCGAAAACCTGTTTGACAATCGGCGCGGTTTCCGGGTCGGGTATAAGGTGGTGGCGGTTGTTCGGGTCTGGGATATAGCCGTATGGATATTCCCCGTTGACGCGCTCGCCTTTTTGCGCCTGTGCCTGTTTAACTGCGCGGATTTTCTTGCTTGTGTCGCGGGCGTAAAACTCGTTAAACCAGTTCCGCAAGGGGGTAAACTCGTTATCCTCCCGCGCTGTGTCAACTCCGTCGTTGATCGCGATATAGCGTACTCCGTTTTCGGGAAATACAATCTCTATGAGTTCGCCCGTTTTCAGATAGTTTCTGCCAAGACGGGAAAGGTCTTTGGTAATGACCGTCGCCACTCGTCCGGCTTCCACTTCCTGCAACATCGCTTGCAGCCCCTCGCGCTCAAAACTCACGCCGGAAAATCCGTCGTCCACAAAAAACTTTGTGTTCAAAAAATGGTGTTCGTCCGCATAGCGTTGAAGTATCATTTTTTGGTGCTGTATGCTTCCGCTTTCTCCGGCTTGCATATCCTCTTGACTTAAACGGCAGTAAAGGGCGGTGATTTTATTCGACTGTAACATTAGTCCTCCTTTCCGACAGCCGAATAAACAGGTATAATGTGTTGCTATCATTATACCATATCCCGCCGCCTAATGCACTACTCGGACGCTAAAAATCCCGGATTTCCGGGCTTTTTCTGCAAATCCTTTACAATGAGTTTCTCAATCTTTTTATGGATTGTATCGGTTGCCTTTTCACTCGGCAACGCTTGAACAAGATAGGTGATTTTCCCTATTTTGCGTTCGGTTGTAATTGTCTGTTTTTTATCCATTAGAAAAACCTCCTTTTCCTGTATGGATAAACTATATTCGTCAAAAGGCAAAAACGGGCGGTTGTTAGCTGCAACCTCACGGGAGTTTCACCCCGGCCCATGCTTATGGGTGCGCCGCGCAATACTTTGAGGGTGTTCAACGCGGGAGTATCATTGTGCCGCCTTGTATGTCGTCGCCCACAAGCTGCTAAACCTGTTTTACGGCGCGGTAGTTCTCGCTCGGCTTTTCCCCTATGGGGAAAAGCTGTCATGGCGTACCCGCCGACTGGCTCGGTACAGACGGAATGTACCCGTTTGCCTGTTATGCTGCGCACCAAAGGCCGCTTTCTTTGTCAAAGAACAATAGGCTTTGTCGGCCTGCAAAAGCACATCAACAGCGGATATGCTTTTGCGGAACGACAAATAGCCCATAACGGGAAGCGTGGAAAGGGGACACGCTCCCCGCATGGGCTAAAAGATTATCCTACATGAAAAGCAAGGGTGCGGGTAATAAGGCGCACTTGCAGCCTGTTACGCATTTCCTCGTCCACATAGGAATAGGTATTGCCCGCGTCGTCTTTCAGCGTGCGGGTACAAAGTTTCGCTATGTAACCCTCGTAGTGCTTCAAGATCGCGCACATGGCGGTTGTGTCGCCGTTTGCCGCTGCGGAAATGACAGGGAACGGCAACAGATTTTCAGACTTCCTAACGGTATTCATCATCTGCTTTTCCCTCCAAATACTGTTTGATTTTCGCAAGCGCGGATTTCCTGTGCCGGAAAACCGTCGTGCGTACAACATTCAGCAGTTCGCCAATTTCCGCGTCGCTCATATCCAAGAAGTAGGACAAAAGGATAATGTCGCGTTTCCTTTCGGGCAAAGCGTTAAGGGCTTCGGCAAGCAGTTCATTTTTGACGAGTACATCAAAGCCGGACACTTGAAAACGGAAATAATCGCTTTCGTATTCGTCCGTTGTGAAAAGCTGCGCGAGTTCGCTTTCGCTCAAATCCGAAAAAGTAACTTCGCGTGCTGCGCGTTTCGCAAGAGTGCGGCGGTGGCTTTTCGCTTCGCCGACCAAAGTTTTCTTTGCTAATGCGTCGTACTGATGTTGTATTCTTTCCTTGTCGGAAGAAGATAGCTCCATAGAGTTCACCTCCTTCCCGCGTGGAGTAGAGGACGGGAGTTAAGGGCTTGTCCTCTCTGCCCCTTTCGCTCCGTACCCGTTCGGGAGATGGCTCTTGAGTGCGCTTTTCAGAAAAAAGTTGAAAAAAGCAAAATGCGCCCGTCCGCAAGACGCGGACGGGCGCAAAGGAAATGTAAGCAGTAGCTAAATGTATTGACAGTTCACATTCATAGCCGGAATATCCCGCTTGCGGAGCATAGCTTTTTTTGACCGCAAAGCATTAGGCGGGTTACAGTAAATAAAAATGGACACGGCGATACCTCCCCGATACCGCCGTATCCTTAAAAAAGGGCGACTTTAATACACTACCCGCAATCCATTCTATAATAGGGAACAGCGGCTTTTGCGCAATATTAAATAAAAAAGCCGATAACACATAGGTTTTTTGACCTAATGCGTTATCGGCTCTGCGTCTATGCGTCTGGCACTTTTAATCATTTTTTTTTGAATTTATTATATGTGTTAGCTAACTGTCCACAAGCCGCGTTAATCTCTCTGCCATGAGAAACTCTCATAGTAACTTCAAGTCCTGCTTGCTCTAATTGATGTTTGAATGCAACTATTTCCCGTTTCTGTGGTGCTTTAATTCTTGAATTGCTTGTTGGGTTGTATTGTAACACGTTAATCATAACTTTTTTGCCCCGAAACCATTTTGCAAGTTGTCTTACATCTGAGGGCCGGTCATTTATACCCGGTAAAAGCAAATACGCAAAGACAATTTTGCGATTATGCCTTTCAGAATAGGATAAGGCTTGCTTAACAACATCTTCAATAGCATATATGCGCATGTGAGGAATAATACGATTTCTTGCAGATTGTGTTGCTGCGTGTAAAGATATTGTCAACTGAATTTTAAGATGTTCCTCGCGCAATTTTTTTAATTGATCGACCGGACCAACTGTTGATATGGTAATGCCGTCGGTTGGAAAGTTGAGCCCATATCTATCTCGGAGAATATGGATTGCTTTTATCAAGTTGTCATAATTGAATAAAGGCTCTCCCATACCCATAAAAACGATACGGTTTACTTTTCGACGCAACAATATAATCTGTTGTACGATTTCTGACGATGTTAGATTACGAACAAAGCCATTTCGCCCGGACTCACAAAAAATACAACCAACAGGACAACCGACTTGTGTGCTCACGCAAACAGTTCCACCATCTCGCCGCTTGATAAAAACCGTTTCAATGTATTTGTTGTCTTTCAGTTCGTAAACATACTTTTCAGTATCACTGCTTTTGCAAATATTTTTTACCAACATTGATAGATTTTTTTTGCGTGGTAATTGCTTATATAATTCTTCATATAAGGCTTTTGCTTCATTCTCGCCAATAACTTCCGACATTTCTTTGTAAGTAAATCCGTATGGATCATTCCGTACTTCCGCAGGCGTATATTTAGGTAAACGTTTCATTTTTATATCCTTTCTTCTAAATAATAAAAGTTTGTTTTTCTGTATTTTTGATTACAATCTCTAATTTTTCTACATCAATGATATGCGTCAATTTGCATTTAGGGCAGAAAAGAGGAAAATCTTTTAATACAGTATTATGAAATACTTGAACTCTCGTCTTTCCGTTACAAATCGGACATTTTATCCAATATTTTTTAAGCATTATATTTCACTCGTCCTTTTTACACAAAAAAATGCAGGTCAATCCTCAACATGAGCATTGACCTGCATTTATAATGCACAGAGCAGTACAACAAAACTAAGGCATAGCTTGCACTATGTCTATACTATATCTATACGTCGTTAGTTTTTTGTATAGCATCCGCAAAATAAGCATGACAAAAAAGCCCATGTTGAAAATGGGAAAATCCTTTTTTTCAATGCTTATCTAATACGCATGCTATGCAACATAAACGCCGCCTCCTTTTACATAAATTTTATTTTATCAGAAAATCAGTCTACTGTCAATACACAACAGGAAGTATTTAACCTAATGATATGAATTGTGTGGACATATCCAAAAAGAAAGGTGAACTGTAAAATGTAACAGGGTGAATGAAAATGGCAAAAAGACCCGTACCATTGTACGACTTTAAGGCTTTCGGGGCAGCTATAAAAGCCGCGAGAAATGAATACGGCGAGAGCCGCAAAAAGGTAAGCGACGAGTTATATATTTCCCCGCGCTACCTTGCGAATATCGAGAACAAGGGACAACAGCCGAGTTTACAGGTATTCTATGACCTTGTAACCCGGTATCATATTTCGGTAGATCAATTTTTCTTCCCGAACAGCAATGCGGAGAAATCCACCGGGCGGCGGCAGCTTGACGCGCTGCTGGACGGTATGAGCGATAAAGGCATACGGATTGTAACCGCAACAGCAAGGGAGATAACGGAAGTCGAAAAAGCAGAGGATTAACCTCACAATATGAGAAATCGGGAGATTGCAGCGCATGGCGGCTGCAATCTTTTTTTGCGTCCAAAATCAAAGGAACGCGCAACAAATACCGCCTTTCGGTGGGGGTATGGAGTAGATAGCAAGCACAGCAAACGAGTACCCGTTTGCGGAAAATGCTTGTTGGGATAATCCCAAACCCTTATACCGAAAGGCGGTGCGGAAATGGAAAACCGAAAGAGAAATATACAGATGAAGTTTTACGTTACGGAAGAAGAAAAGCGGCTGATCGACGAGAAGATGAAGCAGCTTCCCATAAAGCAGTATGGGGCATACTTCCGTAAAATGGCGATAGACGGGTATATTCTTGTCGTTGACCGAAGCGACACAAAAGCATATATCCGGGAACTGCAAGCGGTGAGCCGGAACATCAACCAAATTGCAAAACGCGCCAATGCGACGGGGACGGTTTACAGGCAGGATATAGAGGACATTAAAAAGGCGGTGGACGAGATATGGCGGTTACAAAGACGCACCCTATTAAATCAACCTTAAAGGCTGCGATAGACTATATCTTAAATCCCGAAAAGACAGACGGGAAGCTGCTTGCGTCCTCTTTCGGCTGCGGGCTGGAAACCGCCGATATTGAGTTTGCATGGACGCGGGAAGCTGCCGGAGATCGCGGCACACATTTAGGGCGGCACTTGATACAATCCTTTGCGGTGGGAGAAACCACACCGGAAGAAGCGCACAAAATCGGCATGGAACTTGCCGGGGCGGTATTAGGCGGCAAGTATGAGTTTGTTTTGACAACTCACGTCGATAAAGACCATCTGCATAATCACTTGATTTTCAACGCGGTTAGCTTCGTTGACTACAAAAAGTACCATTCCAACAAGCAAAGCTATCACTTTATCCGGCGCACCAGCGACAGGATATGTAAAGAGCATGGGCTATCCGTCGTCGTACCGGGACAGGACAAGGGAAAAAGCTATGCAGAATACACCGCCGAAAAGCAAGGGACAAGCTACAAAGCAAAGCTGAAAACGGCGATAGATACTCTCATTCCCCAAGTGAAAGATTTTGACGAACTGCTGCGCCGCTTGCAGGAAATGGGGTATGAAATCAAACAGGGCAAATACATTTCCTTTCGCGCTGCCGGACAGGAACGGTTTACCCGCACAAAGACGCTCGGCGCGGCCTATACGGAAGAAGCGATAAAGGAGCGTATCAAGGGCGTGTATGTTGCCAAAACAAAAACGCTGCGGGAAGATAAGAAAATCCGGCTTGTCGTCGATCTTGAAAACAGTATCAAAGCCCAACAGTCGGCGGGCTATGAACGGTGGGCAAAAATCCATAATCTGAAACAGGCTGCTAAAAGCATGAACTTCCTAACCGAAAACAAGATTGAGTATTATAGCGAACTTGAAAGCAAGATAGCCGATATTATGACCGCTCATGACGCGGCGGCAAAGGCGGTTAAGGAAGTGGAACAGCGTATGTCTGATTTGTCGCTGCTTATCAAGCACACCACCACATACCGACAGTTAAAACCGATTTACGATGAATACCGAAAATCGCCGGACAAGGAAAAGTATCTGCGGGGGCATGAAAGCGAAATTATCCTGTTTGAAGCTGCGGCAAGGGCATTAAAGGAAATGCAGATAAAGAAGCTGCCCGATCTCGCCGCGCTGCGCAAGGAGTATAGAAGCTTAAACGACAGGAAAACCAAATTGTATGAAGATTATCGGCAAGCCAAGAAGCAAATGCAGGAATACGGCGTTGTCAAAAAGAACGTCGATAGTATTCTTTACCCGTCCCAAAGCAGGGCGCGGGAGCAGGAGCGATAAGGCGCAAAACATGGGGTGGCAAGTGGAATGTTAAGGGCTGAAAACGCCTGTGTTTCTGCGGCTTCCAGCGCATGAAAACGACATAGACGATAAAGTATATTCAAACCCGCAAAAACGGCTTTCTAATTGTCCACGCAAGGACAAAAAAAGAACAGGGGCGCGGTGCCGGAAATCGGCAACCGCGCCCCTGTTCTCTATGGGCTATTCCTCGTCGGTCAAGATAAACTCCCTTTCGGAAAACTCGCTGTCCGTCATGGCTTGCAGCTTGTTCACCGCTGCGGCGGCAAGCTGGCGCATATCCTCGTCCATGTAGGGCATGGCGGCAAGGATATTTTCAAGCGTTGTTTCCCGGCTGTCCTCGGCGTAGATCGCAACAATGTTTTCTTCCTCAATGGTAAAGCGGGTATTCATGCTATCAAACCTCCAAATCCTTTTTATGCTCTTTCTGTTTATCTTTCGGCTGCTGCGCCGCCTGTTTCTTGTATTCGTCCAGCTTCTTCAAAATGGACGGTTTTTTCTGCGGCTGTTCCCGTTTCTCGGCTTTTACCGCTTTTGCAAGGTCGGTAACGGAAATCGCTTCCCCCGCCTTTGCCCGCTGCTCAAAATCTGCAACGGTGGGCGTTTGCGGCGTATTGTTGATAAGCCCGTCAAAATTGTTGTCGTTCTGCTCTATGGTGTCCTCGACGTGCTTTAAGGGATTATCCCGCTGCGGCTGCTCGGCGGCTATGGCATAAGCCTGTGTGCCATTCCCCATAATGAGATACTTCCCGTCCTCCGACGCATGGTGAAAACCAAATCCCGCCGCTTCGATCTGTTCACGGCTCATATCGGTAATATGAAAATTGCCCCTCGGCGTTCTAACGGTTTCACCCGTCAAAAGGCTGTCGGGGGTCGCTTCCGGCTGCTGCTTTTCAAGCTGCCCGTCCTTGTAGGAATATCCTTGCGCCGCGATTGCTTCAAGGGTCTTGCCCGTAACGTCGCCATAAATCCGCTTGTCTGCGTCAACCAGCATTTGCAAAGTGTCTTGTACGGTGTCGGACAAGGCTTGCTGCTGTTCGGGCGGCAGCTTGTCAAATACGGGGGTCTGCTGCTCCTGCAAAAACTCCGGCACTTGCTGAAAACCGATACTGTCTACATAGTGGGCGGTGTCCTCGTCGTTCTGATGAAGCACAACAATGTCGGAAACGGAAAGGCTATGCCCCTTAAAGTCGGCGGGGTGGTCGATATTAAACCTTTCCCAAATGTCGCCCAGCGTCATATCCTTTGTAAGCGGTGCAGTATAGACGAGTTCATAATTTACCCGGTCAATGGTAAGTCCAGCCGCTTGCAGACGGTCATAAGGCTCAAAGCGCAAGTCCCTTGTTTCGTCCCCGCGCTTTAACTGATAAATGGAAAAGGTATCGCCCTGCTCCTGCTCGGCTTGCCGCTGCTGCTGCAACTCGGTAAAATGCCCCTCAATCTCGGTAATGAGTTCCTTTGCGGTGGTCTGTATTGTTTCAAGGGACGCTTTTAACTCGGTCATTTCCTTGCCGCTGCTCCAACCAGCCACATAGCCGAAAGAGTAATCGGAAGTATCAAGGCCGAAATGCTGGCAAACCGTATAAGCGACGCTTTCCGCTTCTACCTCGCAGGTATGGCGGTCAACGCGGTTTTGCTGCTCCGGCGGGGCGTTTAAGTCTACGTCGTGCAGCTTCGCATGGGCGATTTCGTGAATGGCGGTCTTTACCGCCTGTAATTCACTCACGCCCTCTTTGATTGCAATACGCTTGTCGGTCAAACTGAAATACCCATTTGCGCCGTTTGTGATCTGCTCAAATGCAATCGGGACGGGGGACGCTTTTTCAAGGGCGGCGAAAAAATCCTCGTACTGCTCCACATCGGCAAGCAGCGGTTTAACGGAAAGGTCGGGAAACTCCTTGCCCTCGGTCTGCGAAATATCAAAGACGGTTATAACCTTAAAGGCGGGGACGGTGATTTCCTTTTCTTCCTTTACCACTTTTCCCTCGCGGTCAAGCATGGGCTTTCTCGTTTCGGGGTCGATTTTATCAACCAGCTTTTTCACCTTGTAGGGCGCGGGGGCAAAGATTTTAATGCCTTTCTCGCCTTTCTTTACATGGCGGTCAAACTCCTTTTCCCATTGACGGAAGCCCATTACCAAATTGCCGCCCTGCATAGCAATTAGGATAGTGTTATTCAAACTATAATCATGGAACTTTGACATAGCGGTTAGAAACTCTTTGTAGCGGTCGCTGTCAAAAATCGCCTGTACGCCCTGTTCCAAACGCGCGGTGATCTCCTTTACCTTTTCGGCGGGCTTTTCGGAAGTAAGGATAATGGGGACGACGGGGCGGGGCTGCTGCGGCTCTGCGGCCTGTGCGTCTGCTTGCTGCGTTTCGGCTGCGTCCATATAGGCTTTGTCCTGTTCGCCGCGCTCCGGCTGCGGGTAACTCATAATGCGGTATTCTTCCGGCACTTCGCGCCCCTCAAACTGCCGTTCCCACTCGTCGCCGCTTTCCACGATATAGCCGTACTCGGTAAACGCGCCTTTTTCCTGCGCGGCAGCGTTCCTGCCAAAAGTAGAAAGGTCAATGCCGCCTTTCCATTCTTCGGGCATTTGTACCATGCCGGATTGATTTAAGTAATAGTCGCCCAAATCGTGGTAGTTATGTACTTCGGGGATATGGACGTAAAAATCCACGTTGTAGGTGAAGTCAATTACCTGTCCAATATTTGCAAGCCCGTTTTTCTGCTGCAAAGCTGCGTTCAGCTTGCCAACCTCGGCGGGGTCAAGCTGTTCGAGCCGCGCCGCAAGAAAATTGAGTTCGTCCACGTCGGCGGCGCATACCATTTCATAAGGCAAGGCAATATGTTTCTCCGGGTCGTCGGAATAGCCGCGAATGGAAAAATCCTGCGGGTTGTCGGCGGTAATGCCGACGTTCCGCATAGCTTCGTGCAACTGCTCCTTTGTGGCGGGCATATCCAACCAATAGCCGCCGGGGTCGCCCGCGTCAAAGCGGCTGCGGTTGCCTATCATAATAGAAAACTGTTCGCTCATGTGTTCACGCTCCTTTTCCTGCCCGGTATTTTCGGGGATAGCTGCCGCCTGTTGCTGCTGCGGGGGTTCTTCGCCCTCTATGGTGTAGTCCGGCATGAGCATACCGTTTACTTTGAAATAGTCGGCGTACTCCTGCGGGATAGGCGGGGAGATTTCCGTAAACAAGCGGTCATACGCTTTGATACGCCCATTCAGATACTTTTCCATAGCTGCCTTGTCGGTGAAAACCTTTCTATCTTGTCCGGCAATCTTCGCTTGGGTTCTGCTTGGGCTGTTGGTGCGCACGCTCCATGTAAGCGTCCATGAATACGGGATAGATTTCTGCGCTTCTTTGTCGTAGCGGGTATTCTCGTAAATGTAGTAATTCATCTGATATACCCGGTTGCTGCGAATATGGCGGTTATGCTCGGTGGTCTGCCACTCGTTAGCGGTGTGCTGGACGTGCGGCGTTCTCACATATTCAAGTGTTTTATCCAGCAAAAGCGTTCTTCCCGCCTGTTCTTCCCATGCGGCGGCGCGTTCTTTAAGGTCGTCAAAAATCGCCTGTTCTGCCGCCGCGCTTTCGCTGCGCATGGAAAGTAGCTGCGCAATCGGCAAGGAAGCATAAGGGGCAATCTCCCTGTCCTTTGCTTCAAAATATATCCGGCGTTCTATCCGCATGGTTTCGGCGGCTTCTAATTTGTCATGGTCGTATGAGGAATACGGCATATTCTTTCATCACGTCCTTTCTCGGTCATATAAGGGTTTGGGACTATCCCAACAAGCAAAATGCCCGCGCTCTCTATGGGAAGCGCGGGCATTTCTCGCAAACGGGTACTCGTTTGCTGTGCTTGCTATGTAGTTGTTTTTATCCGTAAACGCCTGTTTCTCTCGCTTTGGGCTTTCTGTCTGCGGCGTATCTTTGCCGCGCAATCGGGGCAGTATTTCGCCCGGTTGCTGCCCGCCGCAAACGTGCTGCCGCATACCGCGCAACGCTTCAAATCGGTTTCCCCGCTGCGGGTGATCTGTTCGCAAAGCTGCCTGTCGGCGGGTAATACCGCTTCGCGGAAATAGCGGCATAGCAGCGAATAGCTGATACTCTGCACACAAACGCAAGTTTCCCCGTCGTCCAGCAGCAGACAATTCCCGCAATCGTTGTTTGCACAAGCGGCGCGGGTCATTTTCTTTACGGCGCGGTATTGCTTTTCATCAAGCCTTATCATTTTCGGTTCTGCTCGACGCGGAAGTTTACATACTTGCCGCCTGTGTCGGCAAGCAGCACAACTCCGTCAAAGGTCTTTCCCGTCTTGGTCGAGTACATACCTTTGATTTTTACCTTTCCGTCTTTCAAAAGGGCGGCGGCAATCGCCTTTGTGAAAGCCTTTTTGCGCTGCTCAAAAAAGCGGTCATTCTTCCACATCACAAAGCTGCAAGCCCTGTCGGAGCAGTAAAAGTTTTTCTTGCCCTCGTAAACCGCCGCGCCGCAACGGGGGCAAGTGCCGATTGCTTCCCGCTGCGGGGTAAACAGCTTCGCTTTATCCTCGGAAATCGCGGAATAGGTCTTGACAAGCCCCGCTGTCATTTCCTCAATCCCGCGCATGAAGTCGGCGGGGCTGTCGCTGCCCTTTGCAATCCCGGTAAGGCGCGTTTCCCATTCTGCCGTAAGCTGCGGGGACGTAAGGCTGTCGGGCAGAATAGCGACAAGGTTATACCCGTCCTTTGTGGGGATTAGCTTTTTGCCCTTGCGCTCGGCAAAGCCCGCGCTAATGAGTTTTTCAATGATACCCGCCCGCGTCGCGGTGGTGCCTAACCCTTTGCGCTCCGCGTCCTCCGGCGTGTCCTCCTTTCCCGCACTCTCCATAGCCGAAAGTAACGTATCTTCGGTAAATGCCTTTGGGGGCTGCGTGTAACGTTCGGAGATCTCCGCTGCCGGATTGTCAAAGGTCTGCCCCTCGGCAAGCGGGGGTAAAACCGCTTCCGGCTCTGCGTCCTCGTCCTGTTCCCCGGACGCGGCGCGGGATAGTCTTTCAATCTCGCGCCAACCCTCGCAAAGCGTCGTCCTGCCCTTTGCGGTAAAGGTATAGCCGCCGCAAGTGAAAACCGCCGTAACCGCTTCATACTCATAGGGCGCGGCAACGGCGCAAAGCAGTTTTGCGCACACAAGGGTCATTAGCTTTTTCTCACTTTCGGCAAGGGAAGAAAAGCCCGTTTTCACAAACTCCGCTGTCGGCAAAATGGCGTGATGGTCGGTTACTTTGCTGTTGTCGCAAATCCTCGCAAGGTCGGCTTGCAGCTTCACGCCCTGCATAAAGGGGAGAGCAGCGCAAAGGCCGGTGATAAGTTCCTTTGTGCTGCCCTCCATATCGGAAGTGATATATTTGCTGTCGGTGCGGGGATAGGTCAAAAGCCGTTTTTCATAAAGGGCTTGCGCATAGTCAAGGGTCTGTTTCGCCGTAAACCCATACAAACGGTTTGCTTCCCGCTGCAAGGCGGTGAGGTCAAACAGTTTCGGCGGGGCTGCGGTCTTTTTCTCTTTTTTAAGGGAAGTACAAACGGCCTGCGATTTCTCGCAAGCCGCTTTCATCTGCCGCGCCGCCGCTTCGTCGTCCTGCCTTTCGGAAAGGGCGGCAACGCCGCCAACGTCCAGCCGGACGACATGATATTTCTCTTTCTTAAAGCTGCTGATTGCATAGTCGCGGTTTACCAGCATAGCAAGGGTGGGCGTTTGCACTCTGCCGACATTCAATGTTTTATGGTAGAGGATAGAGAAAAGGCGGGTCGCGTTAATGCCAATGAGCCAATCGGCCTTTGCTCTGCAAAGCGCGGATTGATAGAGGTTGTCATAGCCGCGCCCGTCTTTGAGATTTGAAAAGCCCTCGCGGATTGCACTTGCTTCCATGCTGCTAATCCAAAGGCGGGAAAAGGGCTTTTTGCAATTCGCCTGTTCATAGACAAAGCGGAAAATGAGTTCCCCCTCGCGCCCGCTGTCGCAAGCATTGATAATCTCGGTAACGTCGCTGCGGTGCATAAGGTCTTTGAGAATGGAAAACTGCTGCTCCTTGCCGCTGGCAACAATAAACTGCCACTCCTGCGGGACAATGGGAAGATCGTCGTACTTCCATTTACGGAATTGTTCATTGTAGGTCGCCGCGTCTGCAAGGCTAATCAAATGCCCGATACACCACGACACAAGGTAGCCGCCGCCCTCAAAATATCCGCTGCGCTTTTCATTCGCGCCCATAACGGCGGCAATCGCCGCCCCGACGCTCGGTTTTTCTGCAATTACAAGTTTCATAGATTATCGTCCTCCTGCTCGGTCTGTTCGGTTTCGACTACTTCCGTTTCCTCGTCGTCCTCGTCAAAATCAAGGTCGTCAAGGCTGCTGCTGCCTTTCGCCGCGTCCTTTTTGGGCTTCAAAATCTTAAAGTAGTAGAACGCGCCGCCGCCCGCTGCGGCAACAAGCAGCACGACAAGCAGAATACCCATGCCGCCGCCTTTTTCTTCTTCCGGCGGCTGCTCGGTTTCTTCCGGCTCCGGCTCGGCTTCCACACCCGCGCACTCGCTCATGTTGACGCTGCAAACCGGGCAAGCGGTGTTGACGCTTCCGGCAACGCATTTATCGGTGCAGCTACAAACGGGGGCTTCGGTCTGCCCGTCCTCCATAAGGGCGGTTAAATCCGCTTCGTCCACTTGGTTAAGGAAATGGACGGTATTTTCCCCGTCCTCGGCGCGGTCAATGATGATGTAAAAATAGTTGCCACTTTTGGTAACGACGGTGATAAACTGCTTGTCGCCGGACGCTTCACCCGTTATATCGTCCACAAGGGACATATTCCCGTCCGGGGTAAGGGGCTGCGGCTCATAGCCGCCCGTCGTTTCTTCCGGCTCGGTTTCCGGCGCGGGGGTTTCCTCGGTTACGGGGGTAGGCGTGTCGTCGCTTTCATCGCCACCGCCCGCATAAGCGGTAACAGAAAAGCCGCACATGATAACCAGTGCGGCAAGCAATACGGTAAACTTTCGGATTATCTTTTTATTCTTCATTGTCGTTGTCCTCCTGTTCGGCGGGGTAAGTGGCTTCCGGCTGCGGCAAGGTGATTTCGCCGCTGGCGTAAGCGGAGAGGAACGCGGCAAGCTGCGTCCCGTCAAGGTGTACCGCCTTTACCATTTGCACGATCTGCGCGTTTTCTTCCTCGACTTTCTGCGCTTCAAGGTCTTTCAGCTTCTTTTGCTGTTCAAGGATTTTTGCCCTCGTTTTCTCAATATCCCTTTCGATACGGTCAAGTTTCGTGTTCGCCATAGTCATTTACTCCTTTCCAAACTGTTCTTTCCATGAATAGCTGCGCCCCAATCCCTTAACGGTTTTAAGATAGGGCATAGCGTTTTCTTCCAAAGTCGCCGCCCGGTTAAATAGATCGGGATAGTGTTCTTTGAGATATAAAATCTCTTGTTTCTTCATGCTCGGACAAAAGAAACAGGACGATTTACCCGGCTGCGGCAATCCTGCCGCTTTGATTTCCCGGATACAATCGTCCCTGTTCCAGCCCCATTCTTCAATGAGGGGGTAGCGGTTATGATATTTTTTGTCGGCTTCGTTGTACTTGCGGGAATGTTCATACCGTTTCACTTCTCCCGCGTCATAGCCGATATAGCGGTTGACTTTCTCGCCGCGCTGCCATACTTCGCGGCAAGGCGCATAGTGGTTGCAAAACTTTTCCTGCGGTGCGATTTTGTGTTTCTGCGAACAACGCTTATGCCCGTAGGCAATCGACGGGAGCGTATGAGAGCGCAAGCACTCGGTTTCAAGAGATAGGCGGTTGCCGTAGCGGTCAACATACTGCACAACGGTAATCTGCGGCATACCGTGTTCCGCAAGCCATTGATTGATTATCTCGATAAATTGATAGGTATGCGGGTGTTCCGCGCCCGTATCGGCAAAGGTGATAAGGTCAATCGGGATTTTGTGCTTGTATAGGCCAATAAGTAAGGCGGCACTATTCGTGCCGCCGCCAAAAGATACAATATTCATTTTTCAACTCCTTTTAATTGTAATTTAACCGCCCGTAGGCGTAAAAGTGGGATTGCCAATAGCTGGTGTCCAGCTTTGAATACTGGATAGGGTCGCCACAATGCAGCATGACGGGGCTTCCGTCCCCGTCCTCGCCCACATAAATCCCCACATGGGAAACGCCGGGGGTGTCGTATGTACCCGTAAAGAACACCAAATCCCCCGGCTGCGGGTTAGAAACAGGGGTTGAGATGTTGTAAAGCCCTTGCGCCCCAAGTCTGCCCGTATTGTATAGGCCGCTGTTCGTCAACACATAACTCACAAAGCCGCTGCAATCAAAAGAGGTTTCCGGGGTGCTGCCGCCCCACACATAGGGAAAACCGACGTATTTATCTGCTTCCTCCATGAGCCGCGCAAACTTTTCATCGGAACCCAGCAGCGCGGCGGGTACTTCATAATCGGCGGGCGGGTTTTCATAGTATTTAGACACATAGCCGGATTGCGGGAAAAGGTCGGGTCTGTTTCCCAGCGACGACATATACATAGCGTACATGGATAGCTGTTCTTCGCCCATGATGTAAACGGGGACATGGGAGAGGTTGAAGTTTTCCAAATCCACATGAAGAATGTAATAGTTATAGGGGACTTCAACCGTATAGGGGTTGCCCTCGCTGTCCGTCCTTGTTTCGGTGCGGTAGCGTACCTGTACTTCTTCCTCGACCGTCAAGATATACTGTTTCTCAAAGAGCATTTCAAGGGTGCTTTGCACTTCATCGAGTGTAAACACGCCCTCATGCCACGCGGAAAGGATAGAAATTAGCACATAGGGGTCATGCTCGATCTCGTCCGCGTTTACCCGGTATTCGTCATAGCCGGGGTATTCGCTTTCGATATTGTCCAGCATATCTTGTAACTCGGCTTCCATAGCGGCATACGCGCTTTCCGCGCCCGTTATATCCGCGTCCTCGGAGAGATAGGACGACGCAATCAAGCCGCTGCCGCTGTTGCCGCCAAAGAGGGAGCAAGAGGACAGCCCGCCGAAAAGCAGCAGCACGATAAAGGCAATCCCGCCCACAATCAAGCAGCCTTTCCAATGCCGGACAACAAAGAACGTCGCCCGTTTGGTTTCCTGCGCGGTTTTCTTCGCCGCCTTTGCGGTGGCTTCAGCGGTTTTTTTCGCTTTGCCGCCCGCTTTCAGCGTTTTTGCATACTGCTTTTTAATGCGCTGCTTCTGCCAAAAACGGGAAATGGGGTTGGAGTGCGCAAGCGCGGGGTTATCGTGCAACGCCTTTTGATAGAGAAAATCTGCGTTTGCCTTTACCGCTTGTTTTTCCGCTGCCGCCGCTGCCCGGTAGGGTTTCAGCTTATGGCGGCGTATGCCGCCCTTAACTGCCCGCGCCGCCATGCCGCCCGCTTTCTCTCCGGCAAGTTCTACCCGGTGCCCGCTTTCCACACCGACGTTTTCTTTCTCTACCTCGTAGATTTTCCCATGTACGGTACTGTTTAACTCCTGTGCCGGACGGGATAAGGGGTTATGCCGCAACTTGCCGTTTGGGGGCTTATCCGTCTTTTCAAAGGAAAGGCGCGTCTTTGCCTTGCCTTTCGCTTCGTCAAAAACGCGCTCTTTCTTGATTTTGGTCTGCTTGGGGATAGCCGCCCGCGCTGCGTCTAAACAGTCTGCCGCCTTATCCGATTTCTTGATCGCTTTTTGAAGTTCCGGCGTTGCCCGTTCCGCTTCGGAAAACTGCAAGCGGGAAGAATGGGTTTTAGGCTGCGTCGCGTCAAGGGCTTTTTTCTCCGCGCCTTTTGCTGCGTGTCGCTCAATCTCTGCGCCGATATGCTGCACAACCTTTTCCGCTGCCACCCCTGCGGGGGCTGAATAGTTTTCTTCCTGCGGCCTTTCGCTGATACTGGACGTTTCGCCCGTCGTGAGGTTTTCCGCAACCGCACCGTCGCGGGTCATTTTTTGCGTTACCTTGTCGGGGGCTTTCAGTTCCTTGCTCAATCTTCATCACCTCCAATCCGCTGTTTTGCAAGTTCGCAATAGTCGGGGTTTAACTCAATGCCGATATAGCGGCGGTTAAGCCGTTTTGCTACCATGCCCGTCGTGCCGCTGCCGAAAAAGGGGTCAAGGACAATCCCGCCGATGGGACAGCCCGCCAAAATGCACGTTTCCGCAAGTTTCGGCGGGAACGCTGCGAAATGCCCGCCATGATAGCCGACATTGTTAATCTGCCAAACGTTGCGGCGGCTGCGGACGGGAGAAATCAACTCGTCGGCGTATGCGCCCTTTTCGCGGGGGCGGTTGATTTTCTGCGGTTGGTTTTGCCCCGGAACAGTAACGTTATACTTATTTCCTTTGCTAACTCCGCTTTTCAGCCGCCCCGCCGTTGTGGGGGCTATCGGCTCGGCTACTGCTTGCCAATCGTAATAATACTTCTTTGACTTGGTAAGCAGAAACACATATTCATAGCAGCGGGTCGGCCTGTCCCGCGTGCTTTCCGGCATGGGGTTTGTTTTGTGCCAAATGATAGAACTGCGCAAATACCAACCGTCGCCCCGCAAGGCGAGGGCTACAAGCCACGGAATACCAATTAAATCTTTGGGCTTGCAGCCGGGGGCGCGGTGGTTAAACGCCACTTGCTGCCCGTTCCTGCCTTTGGGGTATTTGGGGTCTTGGTGGTCGGCTTTGCTGCCTGTGCCGCAATAAGTGTCCGCGATATTCAGCCAACAAGTACCCTCCGGCGTAAGCACCCGCTTTACCTCATGGAATACCGCCGTAATACGGGAAACATATTCCTCCGGCGTTGCTTCCCGTCCGATCTGCCCGTCTGCGCCGTAGTCCCGCAAGGCATAGTAGGGTGGGGACGTTACGCAACAATCAACTGCATTTTCCGGCAAGGTTTGAAGCACCTGCAAGCTGTCGCCGCAATAGATTTTGTCCATTTCTATCCTCATGCCGACACCTCGCCGGGTTTGGTCGTCATTACACGATAGAGTTCCGTATCTTGCGGGAAACGGTCAATAAAGGGCAAAATCACGTTGCCATAGAAGATAAGCCCCTCGCCCGCGTCGGAATGGGTTACATAGGTCATTTGCTGCTGCGAAATGTTAAGCTGCTTTGCAAGGATTTCCCTGTCGCCCTGGGCTTGGTTGAGCATATACACAAAATCGCTGTTTTCAAAAATGTTCTCCACCTCGCGGGACGATAACAAATCTTTCACGTTTTGGGTGATACCTGTCGGAATACCGCCCCATTTTCTAAAACGCTTCCAAATCTCAACGCTGTACGCTGCGGTCTGTTCCTCTTTGAGCAGCAAATGAAACTCGTCGATATAGTACCGCGTCGCCTTGCCTTCGCTGCGGTTTATGGTAACTCTGTTCCAAACTTGATCTTGGACAATGAGCATACCGAGTTTTCGTAGCTGGGTGCCGAGTTCTTTAATATCAAAGCAGACAAGGCGGTTGTGAATGTCAACGTTTGTTTGGTGGTTAAACACGTTCAAACTGCCATTTACATAGAGTTCCAATGCCGACGCGATACGCTGCGCTTCCTTTTCCGGCTGCTTCTTGATTTCATTGTAGAGGTCGCCCAAAATCGGCATATTCTCCGGCTTCGGGTCTGCAAGGTAGCTGCGGTACACGCTGATAACGGCGCGGTCAATCAAAGTCTTTTCAACCGCTTCCAGCCCGTTTTTGCCGCCCATAATCAACTCGCAAAAGGAAAGGATAAAATCGCTCTTTAAGGCTATGGGCGTGTCGCCCTCGCTGTAATTGAGGTTTATATCCATCGGGTTAATGTACTGCGTGCTGTTCTGCGAAACCTTGATAACCTGCCCTTTCAGCCGTTCCACAAGGGGGTAATATTCCGCTTCCGGGTCGCAAATGATAATATCGTCTGCGGTAATGAGAAAAGCGTTGGTGATCTCGCGCTTTGCCGAAAAACTCTTGCCGCTGCCGGGTGTGCCGAGTATCAAGCCGTTAGGGTTCTTCAGCCTTTTCCTGTCGCACAAAATCATGTTATTCGATAATGCGTTTAAGCCGTAATACAACGCTTCGCCGCTTTGGAACAGCTCTTGTACCGTAAAGGGGACGAAAATGGCGGTGCTGGAAGTCGTCAAGCCCCGCTGGATTTGGATTAGGTTTTCGCCCAATGGGATAGAGGACATAAGCCCCTGTTCCTGCCGGTAGTCAAGGCGGGTGAGCATACAGTTGTATTTCTGTGCGATACTTGCGGCCTGAAATACGTCGTTGTCCAATTTCTGCTTTGTGTCTGCCACATTCAAAACTAACAGCGTAAGCAAAAACATTCGCTCGTTCCGGCTCTGCAAATCCCGCAAAAGGTTTTTCGCTTCGCCGCCGTAGGTGGCAAGGTCGGACGGAATTATATCCATATCGTAGCCGCTGCGGATTGCCTTTTTCTGTTCCTCGATTTTCATACGGTCAAGGTCGGTGATTTTCCGCTTGATCGTCTTGATCGCTTCGTTGTGGTCGATACTCTGAATGTGCAGATTGACGACAATCCCGTTTTCCGCTTCCATGAAGTCGGCAAGCATACGGTCTGAAAGTTCCGGCGCGGCAATCTGCAAAAAGGAAACCGCGCCAAACTTCCCGCCCATTTGAAACATTCGCCCGTCGCCAAAACGGAAAGAGGACGGGGCAATAAAGTCTTTGACGGAAAGGCCGCTTACGGGTAGCCATTCCCACGCAAAGTTGAAGCGTTCCCCGTCCGGGTGGAAAAGCCCATGCAGCACTTCAAGCCGCTGCTTCCCGTCCAATACCCGCGCCGCCGCGCCGATCACCTTAAAATGGTTGAGGGTGTCCGTTTCGATACGGGCAAGCCGCGCCCGCGCCGATTTAATATCTTTTGCTTCAATGGTAAAGGTGAGAAACTTTGTCTTGATAAGCCCGTTGTTGCCGCGTTCAAGCTGTGTTTGCAGCATTTCGGTGTATTCGGCTCTGATACTGTCAAAGTCGTCATTCTGTGGGGCAATCGTGATACTGCTCTTGAAATCCTCCTTGTTCGCATGGCGGCTGATTAAGGAAAGCTGCACACTGATAGAAGCGTCAAAAGAGTTATACATATCGCAAAGGGCTTCAAAAATGGCGGTCTTGTCGTCCGGCTGCGCAAGCTGATAGTTAATATCTTCAAACTCAATGCACTTGGAATACCGCCCGTTTGCAAGGCGGCAAATCCCGTCCTTATACATTCGTTCAAACGGTATGCTGTCCTGCGCCGTATGGGGCTTCCCGTCGCCCTTTGACTGCCGGATAAGCGCGTCGATCTGTTTCTTTTCCTGCCGCGTAAGTTTACGCTTTTTGTTTTGGGTCTTTCCCTTTTCCTTTGACAATCGCCCGTACCTCCTTATCTAATCGCTCCTGCCGCGCAAGGGCGGTATAAAAATTGTTGGTCTGATAAGGTCGCTCTTTGGGGCGAAGAAACTTCACTTCCACAAATTGCCGTATAATCACTTCCAGCGGTTGCCCGTTCTTCTCGTACATAGCGAGTAGGAACATGGGCAGCATGGCAAGCACCATGCACAAAGCCGCCGTTGTCGTTCCCGCGCTGTCCTTTGTCAAAAAGAATAGCGGTAGCCCGATAGCCACCGCCGCGCCGAAACAGAGTAATTGTCTTTTGGTAAGGTTGAACATTACCTTGCTCTTGATTTTGGTTAAATCCTTTGGGACGGTTACATACGCCATTTCAAACCTCCTTTCCGGCAAACCGTATGTCGCTTTTGATTTCATTTCCCCATACGTCCCAACCAGGGGTATGCTGCCTTGCAAACAGTTCAATACGCGGTAGGTCGCCCATAAGGGCAAGTATCTTTTCCCGCGTTATATCCGGCTTTTTGCTGTGCTGCTCAACAGGGGAAATAATAAATTGATGTACCTTGTTTGATTGTCGCTTCGGGTGTCCTTTGGTAGCAAGCAAGCAGATTTCCGCATTTCCTCGCGTCCAAAAGCCCAAGCCATAAAACCAAGTGGGCGATTTCCGATTTTGCTTTAACCATACAAAGGCAACGGATTTATAGGTAAATCCCCAAGCCTTGATTAACTGCAACGCTTCTTTAAGCTGCGGGAACGTCGCCCATAGGAATAAAATACAGTCCTTATCCGCAATTTCTTTGACGGGTAAAGCGCAAAGTTCCTCAATACTCATAGTGGGATAGTGCTTTTCCGCTGCGCCCTGTACCTTGCTTCTCGCGTATCTCCAAGGGGGATCGGCGTAAATGATTTTGTATTTCTTCATCTGCACCCCCTTAATGCGCGCTGAATACGGATTTTGCAAGGCTTCCCGTTTTGAAAAGCGTAAAACACAAGAGGACGGTATAGCCCATGCAAGACCAGATCGCGCCGGATATGTCATCGGTTGCTGCGATTGTCTGTATCAAAACCGCATAAATACCGACGCACACAAGAATTAGAAAAGCCTGAAAACCGAGGGCAAGCAAGGATTTTAAGTAGTTCTGTCCCATGCCGCCCCATTCACGATTTACCATTGTCGCAACGGGGATAGGGGCGATACTCGTTACAAGGTATATTTCAATCATGCGCCCGTACACCACCAGCATGATACAGATAGACAACGCTTTCATGGTAAGCCCCACAAAGAGTGATTGAAACCATAGCCCCAAAAGCCCGCCGACGCTCATAGCGTCCAGCTTTGCTTCTATATCGGTGATAACGGTTGCAATATCTATGCTTGTGTCGGATATGATAACGCCCGCGCTGTCGTTGACGACGCTCTGTGTAATGTCAAATACGCCCATGACGATGTTCCAAGTATTTGTTACCAGCAGCACCGCAACAAAGGTTTTGAAAATCCACTTGAAGAAAATCCAAGTGTCGAGATCGTGCAGATTGTTTTTCTCAATTACAAGCTGGATTAGTTCGTAGCACATGACAAAGGTAATGATAACGCCCGCAATCGGCACAATGACGTTTTCCGATAGGCTGCGTATCATATTGAATATGCCCGCGTTCCACCCGGCGGGGGTTGTGCCGACTTGCGTTGCGATTTCTCCAACCTCTGTATTTACGCTGTCGAACAGCCCGGAGAGATTAGAGAGTATTCCGTCTGTCAAAATGCCGCGAAACCAATCTTCAATCATCTGCCATATCAAAAGCTAATCCCTCCTTTCCCGCGCCCTCCCGCGTGAAGCGGGAGAGCGCGGCGGGTAGTGTTAGTTTGTGGCATTATCCAAACAGGCCGGAGAGCAGCGGGACAAGGGTAAGGCCGATAAGGGCAACGCCGCCGCCCGCCATCAACTGTTTCATGCCCTGCGACTTCGCGCCGGGGTTATCGTTGCCGTACCCCTCCATGAGGTTAATGCCGCCCCAAATGCCAAGTCCTGCGCCAAGCGCGATTACCAAAGTCTGCAATACGTCAACTGCGCTGTTGAAAAAATCCATATAAACCTCGCTTTCTGCCGCTAAAACGGCTCAAAAAATGTTGTTGGAAATAAAAATGCCGCCGTTTTTATTCGGCGGCTGCGTCCTCGTCGGACAAATCTATTTCGTATATGTCAAAGGGTTCGTCGGGCTTTACGATTGCCGGACGGGTGGACATATACCGTTCAACGTCAAAAGCGTTTTTCTTGTCGAAGTCGGAAAGGTATTTGTAGTTCGGGTGCTGCGTTATATCGTACTTATCGCTGAAAAAGGGGCGCACGCCGCGCAACTGCAAAATACATTTTCCTCCGTCCATAACTGCGATTTCGTCCTGTGTCATCAACTCCTTTCCCAATTTCTGATAATTGAGGCCATGAGAAACCTGCGTGCCGCGATTTTCGGAAGTGTTGAAACTGTCGATTGTTTCACGTCCCAAGTTCTCCGAAATATCCTTTGCATTTTTCCCGCGCCCTCCCAAAAACAAGGTGCTGTCGGCATTGTCAAGTATGATTTCTGCCGCGTCCTTGTAAATGGCTTTTAGCTGGCTCTGCGATTGCAGAATGATAGAAGCCGAGATTTCCCGGCTGCGGATTGTGGCAATCAATTTTTCAAACTGCGGGATTTGTCCAATGTTTGCAAACTCGTCTAACAGGCAGCGAACATGAACCGGCAGCTTGCCGCCGTATTCGTCGTCGGCCTTGTCGCACAAGAGATTAAATAACTGCGATTGCAGCATAGCGATAACAAAATTAAACGTGCTGTCCGTATCGCTCATAATCAAAAACAAAGCTGTTTTTCTGTCGCCTAACGTGTCAAGTTCTAATTCGTCGTAGGACATAAGATCGCGCAATTCCTTTATATCAAAAGGAGCGAGCCTCGCACCGCAAGAAATGAGGATTGATTTTGCGGTTTTGCCCGCCGCCAATTTATATTTTCGGTACTGCTTCACCGCGAAATGGTCGGGGTCGCGTTCTTCCAAGTCGGCAAACAGCAAATCGACGGGGCTTTGATATTCCTCGTCGTCCTCGCGGGCTTCGCTGGCGTTGATAAGTTCCAACAGGGTAATAAAGTTCATTTCCTCGGCGGGGGCTTCGTACCAGATGTAGCCCACCAACGCGCAATACAAAAGCCGTTCTGCCTTTACCCAAAAATCCTCCGCGCTTTTTTCTCCCTCACCTTTGGTATTCGCTATCAACGTATTTACCAGCTTCAAAATATCTTTCTCGCTGCGGATATACACAAAGGGGTTGTAGTGCATAGATTTTTTGAAGTTAATCGTATTCAGTACCTTAATGCGGTAGCCCGCCCGTTGCAGCAGCTTCCCGCACTCAATCAAAACCGTACCTTTCGGGTCGGTTAAGACGTAAGAGGAATGAAGCTGCATTAGATTAGGTTTGACAAAAAATCTTGTTTTTCCGCTGCCGCTGCCGCCGATCACGACGACGTTCTTATTTCTCGCGTACTTCGGCTGCTTCGGGCGGCTGTTCATGGTAAGCCGTTCCGTCTGCGTCAAAATGATGTTGTTTTGGAAATCCGGGTCTATGTAGGGCTTTATATCTTCGGCGTTTCCCCATCGGGCAGAGCCGTACTCCGCGCCCTTGCGGTATTTCTTCGCGTTTTTCCCTTTGACATAGACTATCAAGCGGATAATCACCGCACCGACAATGCCGACAAGCAAATCCAACGGGTAAACGCTCGGCAAGGCGTTTTCAAAGGCTGCGGAAAATCCTTGTGTGATATTCAGTATCTTTGCAGAAATATCCGCGCCGGGGGCAAGCCGCACCGCCTGTCCGACTTTATCAAAGAGATAGACAAAGAACACATAGGGGATATTCGGAAGTATCAGCTTTTTGTAGTTGATCTGCTTCATATCTCGCGCCCCCTGTCCATTTTCTTTACCTTGTCGCGGGCGGCGTTAAGCTGCTTCGCCTTGTCCTTTGCAGCGGCAAGGGCTTTGCGGATAGAGGGCTTTTTCTCCCGGTTCAGCTTCTTTGCGGAAAACTCTTGAAACGCTGCGGTCATAACGTCCGCGTCCCGGCCTTTGAAAAACACAAGGTAACGGGTCTGCTCGCCCTTAACCTTTTTTAGCGAAAAATCTATGTTGTATTTCTTCGCCGTACTCTCAAAGGCTTTAATATTGCTGTCGGTGATCTCGATGTTGGAAACACCCGCGTTCTGCTTCATAAGCTGCCGCATGGTCTGTTTCCCATGCGCGGGTTTGCTTTTCTGCTCCAAAAACTTTTGGATTGCTTTCTGTAACGCCTGTTCGGTAAGCCGCGCCGCGCCTTTTCCCACTTTGACGTATAGGGCAATCGTTTTTTGGGTTACTTCCTCCTGCAAGGTATCAACTCCTTTCCCGGTAAAGTGCGGCTATGCTCATTCGCCGCCGTATAAGTCGTGATTGACAAGGGCGGTATAGTAGCTGTCAATGGTACTCGGCGCGTTGAACAGCACCGCTTTTAGATACTGCTTGATGTTGCGCACTTTGGTTGTGTTCTCCCTCATGCAATCCAAAACAAACTCAATATGGCTGCTGTTCAGCTTCAAAAACTTGGATTTCACCAATTCGGCGGGGTAGTCGTCCCCGGCAATACGGATTGTCTTTCGGGCTGTGCAGACGGTTTCCAGCATAAGGTCAACAATCTCGTCCAAACGGTCTTTGTCAATTTTGCAGTTTTGAATGAGATGGTCGTATTCGATATTGTCCTTGATAATCTCCCTGTAAATCTCTACTGCGCTATTGCTTTTCGCTTCCGTTCTTTTCCTTTCCGGCGGCGTAGCCGCTTCGCCATGCGCAAAGGGCAAGGGGTTTAGGGAATGGAAAGGAATGGAATCGGTACTTGATAAATCAGTAATTGATTGTTCTTTACTTAATATATCTTTATTTAATTGCGTTGGATTTTCCAACGTAGGTTTTTCCTGCGTAGGTTTTTCCAACGTTGGATTATCCAATGTTGGATTTTCCAATGTAGGTAAATCCAATATAGGCGGCTGTCCGCCGCTGGTAGCTGCTTCCGGCTCTCGCGGCTGCGGCTGCTCGTATATGACGTAATCTGCGCCCCGCAAGCGTCCCTTTTCGTCGCGCTCCCGGCTGCGCACGATATATCCGGCTTTTTCGAGTTCCTTTACCGCTTCGCGGATTGCGTCGATCTTCTCCCGGTTGATATGGGATAAGCCCGCAAGGGTATAATCCCAATCTTCGGGCAGCGAAAGCATTTGCGACAACAAGCCCTTTGCCTTTAAGGACAATTCCTTGTTTCGCAAGTGGTGGTTGCTCATAACGGTATATCCCGTATTTCGCTCCACTCTGAAAACTGCCATATTTCCTCACTTCCTCTCTTGGTATGCGTGGACAATTAGAAAGCCGTTTTCGGCTGTTTTGGTATTGCAATATGCCCTTTGCCGTTTTCGCGTCTGCAAAGCCGCATGGCACAAGGGCTTTTGCCCGTCTATTTGTCCATGCTGGCGTGCGTTTTCCGCGTCCTTTTGCCGGGGCAATAGGGACACTCTTTGAAAACGCAAAACTCATATTTCCACCCGGGGCGGTAGAAACGGCAAGTGCCGCAATCTTCATCATCTCCGGCACAACCGGATTGATAGCGGTCAAATCCCGGCTTCTGCTGCATGAGCAATTCAAACGCCCGCTGCTTGCCCTTTGTGAAATACATTCCGGCTGCACCTCCTTTCCTGCGGGCATAAAAAAACGGCGTTACTTTCTCCCCCAAAGGGGTTAAGGTAACGCCGTTTGTGTGCGTATTCAGTTTTTAACACATTCCCTGTCTATCCGCTGTCCGCAAAACCATTGATTTTATTAGCTTTTTGCCGCTATCGCTATCACACCTCATTATTCTTCCTGCCTGAATATCCAGAGCCTTCTGATGTATCTCATAGCAGATAGAGTTGGTATCATTTCCGGCTGTGGTAATCAGAAAGTACAGTGGCTGCATTCTTGCGTCACCACTTCCTTGTGTCATTACGTCATAGAGTTTTCGATTCGGCTGAGTATGAAGCTCATCGAAAATTACTCCGTGCGTATTAAAGCCATGCTTATTGGCAACATCCGCCGACAAAACTTGATAAAAACTGTTGGTTGGTTTATATATCAGTTTCTTTTGCG
>OJQK01000315.1_pt1 | contig 29179 bp, 35 predicted proteins | sample 1598741 | NCBI WGS metagenome assembly OJQK01 (sample SAMN03922511, study PRJEB24848) | human gut metagenome | isolation source: stool sample | host: Homo sapiens | place: Germany | collected 2010-02 | reverse complement strand
CGGCTATACTGAAAACCTCCGTTAACTTCTCGGTGATAACCCAGGTACCATTAAGCTTTTGGAAATACGCCTCGTTGTTGCTTGGGTTGTTTAGGTTCACTGTCTCGCCCTTTGCGGGTTTATATTCTGCAAGGCTTGCAAGCGTTACCGCCGCTTCCTCGGATGTACCTAAATGGACTTTCATAATATACCTTTCGGTCTCACGTGTTACCGCCTCAATGGTTATCGACCCATTAGTATCAACCAGCTTGCAAACGCCCATACGGAAGGACTTTAATACGTCCGGCTTACCTTGGCTTGTAATCTGCGAAAACATTGATACACTTGTAAGAATTAGCACCGCTAAAACTACTAACTTTTTCATAATCTTTTGTCTTTAAATTGTTAAACCGTAATCTGATATAAATTCTAAAGCTTCTTTCTTTGTTTCAAACCTACGTGATACACTGTTTCGGTATAGGCCCGTTTCGGTATATATTATGTTTACTTGAAAAGCTACTCTACCGAATGTTTTTATTCTAACTACTTCCGCTCTGTCATTCATAATCTTTAGTTTTTAAATTGTTATTGTTTCCTTTTGGCATTACAAATATACGGCAAATAACAATAGGTTGTATATTCCGTTAACACCATTTAAGAAATAAATCTCATTCAGTTATTCTGTTAACAGTTAGTTAACATTTGGGGGCTTTTACACCCCTCCCCTCCCTCTGTTGTCACTCGTTAACAATACGCTCAAACCCTCGTACGCGTCCGATACCTGCGACGGTTTTTCCATTCGCTGCGCGTTGCCACCCTTGTACTTTAGACATGATAGCCGCTATCTCGCGGCTCTCCTTAGTTGTTACGCGCCCTACTTCCATCTCGAACACATCTGTAGCTATTTGCATAATAGATACGAAGTCCATCTTTTCCATTGTAAAATCTTCCGGGTCTATCTTTGATGCGTCGTACTCCCTAAAGTACATGCGCCTTTCGTTCACAAACATTCGTCTCCAATCGGTGGGTACGCGCATATTTAAGTAGGCTTCTACTGCGGCGGTACGTGGGTCTGCCTCGTAGTGCTCCTCGCGTCCTTCTTCGGCGATTTCCTCGGCTTCACGGGATAACAACGTACTTACTTTGCGTAAATACATTTGGACTGCCTCTGCCCATAGCTGGTCTACATATTCGTCGAACCCCTTCTCAAAGATAAGATGCGTATTGGCGTTCGCTTTAACCTTCACGGGCAAAAAGCGTCTACCGCCCGTATCGTCCTTTAGGAATTCATCCCGGTTCGTTGTGCCTATAAAGATACATTGCCTCGGGAAGTTCTTAGTAACGCGTCCGTATGCTGGTCTGTAGCTATCCTCTGTTTTGGAAATGAAGTTTTTAACGCCCTCAACCTCTGAACGTCTCATCGCTGACAACTCCGCAACCTCCAATATCCAGTTACCCTGCAATTGTTCAAATGCTCCCTTACCGTCCATGCTCGAAAGGCTATCAGAGAACCAGTGCTTGCCAAGCTTTCGGATAAAGGTGCTCTTTCCTGCGCCCTGCTCGGACTGTAACACTAACATACTATCGAACTTGCAGCCCTTTTGGAATATACGCTTAACCGCGCCTACCATCATGATACGGAATGCTTCACGGGTGTATATATTATCTTCCGCACCCATTATATGGATAAGCGCTTTATCAACTCTTTCGATACCGTCCCACTTTAATTTTGTTAGGTATTCCTGCACTGGGTGGAATGAATTCATTTCCGCGGACAGCGCTATAGCATCGTCAATCTTTGCGCTATTCGATATGCCGTAAACGTCTTCGATGTGTTTACGTACGCCCGAGTAGTCCACATCCTGGAAGTCCAAAGAGCTATCCTTTGCGCGCCAGAGAGGGACACGTGTAACAACCCGTCGTTCTTTAAATAGGTCGCGTGCGATAAGCCCCTTTAAATTAGGGTCGTACTTCATTATCAAACCCAGGTTCTTTGCCGATGGGAGGTATGCGCCACGCTTATCCGTTTCGAGTTTTGCCATAGCATCTTCGTATGTCGTTGCTACCTCGGCATCCGTTGCCTCCTCTACTTCTATAACGTCGTCGAAATCGTCCATTATTTCGCCAGCCTTAACCGCCAGCATCCGGGCGCGTGCCGCGGCTACCTTTGCGTCCTTGTTTACAAGTTCGTTCATAGCCTCGGTGGAGTTCTTTCTATCCGTGCCCTTATCCATCTTACCGAACTTATGTACACGTACAAGGTCGTAGGCGTTAAACACATGGTTACCCTGGATAGGGTCGTTGTTATGGAACGAATAGGCAAACATATCATTGAAGGTAATCATGCCGCCCGAAGTAGAACCGCCCGTATAAGTCCATCTATCGTCCTGGTCGGTCGGTTCGTACACATCCGATAGGTATTCCGCGATAGCCTCGCTAATCGTGTAGGCCCTGCAAAAGTCGCCTACATTACCCTCTTTTAGTGTGGGGTCTTGTTGTTCTTTAGCAAGCGTCCGGGCTTCTCCCTTCTCGTCCTTGTGGTATGCCCATTCGGTTGTGTCGCTCCAATCGTCGTACATACCTAAATACTTTTGAACGTCCAAAGGGTTTTCGTTGAATGCCGAATAATCTATGAACTCATATTCCACGTCTTTGGAAACCGACGGGAAAAACATGCAGCGCTCGGGTTGAAACGTCGTTCTGTCGTACAAGTCGATACCTGTCAACTCTGCGACCTTTCGGGCGATAGCCTCGTATTGCTCCCCATCCACGGGTTCGGACAACGGAATAATTACGCGGTATCGGAGCGTGTTTGCCTTTGGGTTGTGCTTGTGCGTTCCGTGAATGATACACGCACAATTAATAACAGAGTAGAACATTTCGGGGAAATTCTTTTCCCCATAGTCAATGTCAAGCGCCAAAATGGAACGCTCCCCGACATTGTTTTTGTTTCTACGGCTACCGAACAACTCGCCGCCCATGAATGCGCCTACGTCTTTAATGTTACCCTGCTCGGTTTTGCTCGCGCTTATAAACTCCCGGTACGTCTCATCCGTAACCTTTGCCCTCATCAACTTCTCGGTTAACTCGTCCCATGAGAAAGAGCGGTTTTTCCACGAAGTAGACTTAGCGCTACTCGCCGTAGCAATTTTAAAAATCATTTTTCGTAAATCCATAAGTTAATCTTTTTTGTAATATTCAGTAATATAACCTGCTGCTCTTAACGGAATGCCCTTTGCCCAACTCGGGGCGTTACACATGGCATCACCCATTATTCGCAGCGTCTTTTCTTCGTTTCCGTCCTTCGGTATCTCGGCGGCAATCTCATCATGCACATGCAGAACAATATTAAAACCTAAATCGAATACCTTAAAAATTGCATTTGCCAGCAAGTCACGGGCTATCGCTTGTACAACGTTCTCTGTTAGCTTGCCTCCGTAGGTGTTTAGCTTAACCCACTTCCCCGACGTTTGGTCTTGACCCATGTAGGATATATCCTCAACCTCAAACGAACCGTTAACGCCTTCTATGGTACGCTTTCCCATTCTTGCTGATGGGTAGAACAACTTCCTACCGCTCGGTAGTTCGATAGTCATTGCGCCGCTCTCATATCGAAAAATAATACTCGAAACATCGTCTATTCTGTAAACCTGCTCGCGCCTCGTTCCGATACACCGTTTTGCGCTATCCTCTAAAGAACGCCACAAAGATACTATTTTTTTATTAGCTTCTCTCCATTTTGACAATATTTGAGGTTTCTCTTCTTCCGTTAATGCTTTCTTAATATCCATTGTAGTAAGGGCATTAACGCCGCCGCCGTACCCCAATGCAAGCTCTGCGACCTTTCCGCGCTGTCTTAAGTCGTCCCCCTTGTGTACCGGGACACCGAACATTTTAGAGGCCGATGCACAATATATATCAGCTTTCGGGTCGTTAAATAAGTCTAAACGCCATTGCTCATTAGCAACCCAGGCAATTACACGTGCCTCAATCGCCGAGAAGTCAGCTACAGCGAACGTGTACCCTTCGGGGGCAATAAACGCGGTACGTATAAGCTGCGATAGTATATGCGTAGGTTTGTCGTATATAACTTCCATCATATCCAGGTCGTGCATCTTTGCAAGGTCTCTTGCCCCCTCAAGGTCTTCGATATGGTTCTGTGGTAGGTTCTGTAACTGAACCAAGCGTCCAGCCCATCGCCCGGTACGGTTTGCTCCGTAGTAACGGAACAAACCTCTGATACGGTTGCCCCTCCCGGCGCTTGCGAGTATAGCGGTGTATTTGGCATTAGACGTTTTACCTACCTCCCTACGTAGGTCTATAACGTCTAACACTGCTTGCTTATCCTCATCAGTAACGTTTTTAAGGCTCGTCACGGTCTTTATAACTTCCTCGATGCTATTCTTATTGAGTGAATCAATAACCACGCCCGTACGCTCTTTAATGAAGCCCCTAAGCTGCGGCATGGACTTTAAGGAGCTTAACCCGAAAACCTTTTCGGCTCTTTCGGTTAGCCGCGCTTTATATTCTTCGTCCATATCCTGCGCGGCATGTGCTAAATCGAGGTCTGCTAATATACCATAATCGTTTATGCGCTGGTCTGCCGCATAAATGCGTTGTTCTTCTTCCGGAAATTCAAAACGGGACAGCTTATCGAATATTTCCTTTTCAGAAAGCACATCATAACGTAGGTAATCTATGAACTCCTCCCAGTCCTCGGGGGCGTGTTCCGGTAAATTACGTGTGCGCCCTCCGTTTGTTTTGGTAGGTTTGCAAGGAATCGAAAAGTAACGGATAAGATTTTTGCCCGTGCCCTTCTTCTTATTGTCCAGGTTCAGAATGTTAGATACCGCCTCCAGTGATGCGGGCATACCGCAATATAACGACATGTTAGCGGTACAGAAAAAGCGCATAGGGCTGATGTCAAACCCGTACTCGCGCAAACAGATACGCTCAAAAGTAGCGTTGTGTGCTACTATCACAACATCCTCGTTGTTCTGTACATACGTGAACAACTCGTTGAACTCCTCCAGCCCCTCGGGCTTTGTTAGGTCAATTATTGTAACGTCCGTATCGGTGTCCCACATGTAGCCGCAAAGGAGAATCTCGAAATTCTCGTCCTCACAGTATTTATAGTTACCAGCGCTTTTAATGTCCGTTTCGGAATACGTTTCAAAGTCAATAAACAGATGTCTCATAACACATTGTTTTAATTGTTAACACTATTATAACGGCAAAGGTACGACAATGTTTTCGATAAACAAGAAGAAAGGCTACTAATTGCATTTATTTAACAATTAGTAGCCTTTTAACTTAATCGGCAAAAATAGGTGAGTAGAAAATAAAACCTCGCTTCTCGTTAAGAATAACGTATGTTTGCTGCGGTTCTTCGTATGCCAGCCCGTGACCCATTGCGAACGCGTCGAAGCCCTTCAAGGAACCGTTAACACAAACCTCTTTGGTATATACCATTTGGTGATAATGCCCTATAAAGGCTTTATCAATCTTTATCGTTTGGTTCATTTTGGCATACCATCTCATCATTGACGGGTAAATACCTCCGATGCCGCCAGCCGTGCGGAATTGATGCCCATGCGCAAACAACACTTTCTTTCCGTACACATCGATATATGCAAATTCGCTTTCTGGGATAATGAAGCTTATTTTAGTAAGCCCCATAAGCGTTAGGGTGTGCTCGATGTCTTTGTACATGAAATACTCGTGGTTCATCTCGAAACCGTTGCTGAACTGCATCTTTTTTGTAGTTCTTGAATGGTTTCCGCAAATACCGATAACGGTAATTTTGTTAACCTCTGGTAGCTGGTCGTGCAAATACGTAAGCCCAGAAATAATTAGGTTCTTAACAAAGTTAACGCCGCGCATCGGTGACATACTGTTTGTTTGTTCGAGTTCGGGGTGAATGTAGCCGCCTATCATATCGCCAATTAAACCGATAACCAAGTTGTCCACGGGCTTTTTCTTTATCATGTAGGCGGCATTTGCAAAGAAATTGGTGATACGCTTTTCTGCGATATCCTTGTTATACTCGTTTTTGCCCAATACTGTAGAAGCTTTTACTACTTCGTCGGCATGCCAGTCTGATGCAATAAGAAAACCAGTGTTTCCCTCGTCGAGAGATGTCTTTTTCTTCGGCGTGATGTGTACCAGTTCGACGGGTGGCGCGTCCTTCTTCAAACCGATAATACCCTTTAATTCTTCTTCGTTGTAATAGCTTTTAAGCTCCTCTATCAGGGGGTCTGCCTCAACTATAGGTTGCTGTATCCCCACAACTGTTTTGCCCTCACGGGCTGCCCAGTATGCCTTATTGACCTTATTATACTTTTTCAACGGTTTGCCCGTTGCCTTTGAAATTCTAACACCTTCTGCGTTTACATATGAATCGTATTTGCCCATCTTTTGCTTTTTATTTTTGGGCGGCATTACACCGCCCAGTTATTAATCTGTTTAATTGAATTGTTAGTTAAATAAATCGTCGTTCTCGTCGGCAAAATCGAAATCATCAATGCTCGTACCGCCGTCCAGTCTTTCGCCGTCCCTGGTCTTTTGAACACCGTTCAAGCCTACGCCAATACCGTACTTCCCGGTAAACTCATAGGGGTAAAATGATACGGCTACGTTGCCCCAAGAACCGCTATAAACCTCGTTCGGGTCTGTGATGTACTGTTTTCTACCGTCGATTACGATAGGCGCTCCTTGCTTCTCTTTACGCTTTGCGCTGATGAAATAGCACCCTTGATATTCCGCGCCGTCTTTCTCGGCGTCCCCATCTCTTAACGGGTTAGTCCATACCTTCGGGTCTTTGCCGTTTAACTTCGGATAACGTGCCTTAAGAGCTGAAAACTCTTCCATGATGGCTGCCTTAATCTTTGGAACTTCCGGGCTATCTTTCGGAATCAATAAGCATACACTGTAACTTGCTTCTCCTTGTCCGTTGATTTGCTGCGCTTCAAACAATCTAACATAACTCAATCTCGCGTTCTTAATCATTAATTTCATAATAAACTTGTTTTGTTTTTGCCCTCTAATCGGTTCGGGCGTTCCGTTTTTAATTTGATGTTGCAAAGATAACAAATAATTCAATAGGTCGTTTACTCTGTTAACCTTGTTTAACTTTAAAAGTTTTTGGTGCTATCGAAATAGCGTAATCTATATCTCTTTGGTATGCCATCCATACGATATACTTCGGTCCTTTTTTGTGGTATGCATCAAAGTAATACCGGTCTAACTTTCTAATAGCTTTAATATCGTCCACGCTGAATTCCTTTATAGCTACCAAAAGTTTTTGCATGTCTGTAGAGGTTCTTTCAAGTTCTTTCTTGCTCCAGGTACGGAATTGCTTTTTGTTCCAAAACTTTGTTCTTGCTTGAATTTCTTTCTCTGTTAAAATACCGTTGTTACTTTTCATATTGTTTTGTTTTTAAATTGATAATGCAAATATAACGCTTTATCTGATAGGTTGGTTCTTTCGTTAACTTCTTTTATGGATTTAATTCCTCGAAGTCGTCTATAGTAGGGCTTAATTCTTCCCTCTTATCGCTTTCTGGGACTAATGTTGGCAGCCCTTGAGGCTTGACTATCAGACCGTCAAGTGTTGCGGCGAGTGGTTTCTTACCTACGAGCCGCTCCAGGTCTCCGATACCTTTCAACTTGCTATTAGTTATGTCCTCGGTCGAGTAGCCTACAGCCTTTAGGCGTTCTATGGCTGTCTCCGTATCGTTTATGATGCGTACTGACCTTCCCTCTACGAGTTTCCACCCCTTGACCTTTTCGCCCCGCGTAGCGGCTTGCATTGCGAAAGTCTTAACGGATGCCAGCCAGTCGGTGAACATATCGGACTTGCTTAATATATCGCCTATCTCGTCAAGCGTTAACGCCTTGGTGTCTCCGTAGGTCTCGAACTCACTAACCAAGGCCTCTTTCTGTGCCCTGCATTGCGCTTTGAACTTACAGAACTTGCAATGGCTGCCTACTTTGGTTTCTCCTTGTCCTGCCCATGCCTTTTCGGCAGTGGGGCGTAGTACGTGTATCGCCCAGTGGGTCAAATCCCGTGCGGACATCTCGAATACCGAGTAATTGCCTAACCGTACTTGTGCGATGTGCATACGTACCTTTTCAATCTTGGAGCGGTGCGAGGGTTCTAAGGAATTAAGCACTCCAATAGCGTACATCATTAACTGGCTATTTCCGTTGGCGTCTACTTGCACGCCCTTCCCGTACTTTAAATCGATGATGTTTAGAACCGTGTTGCCCACTATATCACAATCGCAGCTACCGAAACACTCGGGTACGTATGTGGTTAGGTCAAATTTCCGTTCTATACTCATTTTAGCGCCTTCCTCCAACTCGTATATGTCGCACACGTAGCACACGTAATCTGTTACGTAGTGTTCCATTTCTGAACTATAGTATTTGTTGTTGCGTATCTCATCGGGTACGGGCAATTCATCCAATAACGGTAGGTATTCCCCAGCCAAATACTTTTCTATTGCATACTCTGCCAGCTCATGGGCTACCGTTCCCTCTTCCGATGCCGAGCTACTTGTGCTCTCATACGGTTCTTCTAACCGTGCGGACGGCGTGCAGTTAAGCCATCTATGCGAGCTGCTTGGAGACAGTAGGGCGTGTGCCCTACTTGTGTGGTCTACTTGTACTTTCACTCTTTTTTTAATCGTTGTAGGTTTCAATACGTTGTTTCAATAGCTCGTACTTCTCGGGCTTGATACGCATAAGGGACGCGCCGCCGAACTCCAACATGATATCCGTCAGTTGCGGACGGGTTATTTTCCCAGACTTCATTAAGTCAATCATAAACGCCTGCATATCCTTTGCCGTTAGGGGCTTGTTTGAGGCTTTTTCCGGGGCTTTCTCCTCTTCGGTGGGAGCTTGTACGGGTTCGGGTTCAATCGTCGCTTGTGGGGCTTCCTTTACGGTCTTTGGCTTCCCAACCTTCAAGGGCTTTTCCTCCTTTACGGGCTTTTCCATTTCCTTTTTAACTTCAGCGATAGCTTCGGTAATTGTTTCTTGCTTCGGCTCCTCCTTTGCTTCCAGTACGGGTGCAGCGGTCTGCGTCGGTTCGCCAAACGCCGGTACGGCTGTACTGTTTACTGAGTTCTCTGTAGGCGCTGTCATAGCCTTAAGGGGCGTGCTTCCAAATAGACGGTTCATTAGGTCATTTACAAATTCCACTTCCTGTGCGTTTGTAACGTCAAAATCGATTGTTAACGGTGTAATCTTCATTTTCTTTTCTTTTTATATGGTGAATAACTAATTTATGCTTCTTTGATTTGTTCGGCTTCCAATATGGCTTGTGCGACCTTGGCTACTGTCTCGTTATAGAACTCGTCCCACTCGTCGCAGTTGATATACATACCTTCAACATCTACTGGGAATTGGGCGCCGTCCAGCCTTTGAGAATAGTAAGAGAATATAAACCCTTCAAACGTCGGCATTTCCTGCACTGCGTCAATAACTTGGTATTTGTTCTTTCTCGCGCTTGCCTGCAAATGCTTTTTCACTTCCTCGATAATAAACTTTTGCTCTTCCATAACTTTATCTTTTTAAATTGTTGATGCAAATATAACGCTTTTGCTAATACGTTGGTTCACTTGTTAACCTTATTTAAGAAAATAGCTTCCATAAGGTTCTGCATGTGCTCGTATACCATACCGTTGTATTGATATGCCTCAAATCTACCGTTATGGTGTACCTCTGAAAAAGTATCACTATACTCGTTGCCTGCCTCGTCTATGAATACTAATACGTGGCTCTTCATTTCAAACTGACCCGCGGTCAGCGTTTCCCTAAAAATTAAATCAATTGCTTTCATACTTCGCTTCGTTTTATACGTTAATACAATGATAACAAATTACGTTCTTACTTGTTCACGGTTATTTCCAATTTAATGTCCTGGTGACCTCCTGCCGTCCGGGAAACCTTTGTTTCCTTTTGACATTGCAAATATATGGCAAATAACAATAGGTTGTATCTCTTTTTGTGCTAATAAATATTAATCAAAAGTGAAAAGATGTAAAGAGACAGTGTGTGCGAGCTAAAGTGCTGTTTATAAGTGTGTTATCCTGCACAGCACACAAACGCACCTAAATTTCTAAACTTTCATTTCGGATATTATGGTTTTTACAGCTCGTTCTATAGGGGTAAATGCTATTTTCTCCAGAATAATGTTTTAGCCCCTTTTTACTGTGTTTACTGTGCATTTACATATAATGTATTATAATATAAGGAGTTAGACTGCACAGAGACCTGCACAGACCTACTTTTCTACTGTGAAGGCTGTGTCTAAAGAATGTTAACGAAAAATGGAGAACTGTTAACAGCCCTCCACTTCCTAATTATTTTAACTTTACCGCTATGTCTATATCTACTTTAGTTTTGGGGTTTTTGTTCGATATGTCATGCTCTATAGCCTTGACCCCCCATCTGAAAAACAAAAACTTTTTCTTTCGGACTGTGATAACACCCGCTATTGTGTCCCTACCTTGGTAGTTAAGTTCTGTACTGTCTTGCTTAACCCTTGCTTGTATCGTGTTCCATGCATCCCGGTATTCCGCTATAAGCCCCCCTGCTACGGTATCGGTGCGCACAACCTCTTTTATTACTGTCTTGGTAACGGTACTGGTTGCCGATAACGCGTCTTTCACTCGGATGTTTAGCGCGTCCACCTCTTTATAGAGGTCCGCGTTCGTCTTCTTTAGCTCCTTGTGCGACATCTCTAAAGCTTTACGTTTAACGGCCGCGTCTCCGAGCTTTGTTTTGTACTCTATCTGCACATCGTTCATCGCCTCAACGTTACGTTCTAAACGTCCTATTTCGGCTCTTTGCTTCCTTATGGTGTCCGCCATATTGGTGATTGTACCGAATAGCACCATGAGAACCGCAAAGCCTATAATTATCTTTTGCAGTTTATTCATAGTGGATAGCCCCCGCCTATAACCTTCTCTTGTAGTTTATTCATAGCGTATCGCATTAATACGGTTCATCCAACCTTTACGGTATTTCTCGTTTTTGGGTCTCGCCTTGCATATCTCGTCTATGAACTTTACCCTATCGCCTTTAATCATTTTAAAGAGCGTAGCCGCGTCCATAGCGTTAAGGGCTGCAAGGGTCTGTTTACCTACAATACCGTCCGCCTTGACGCCCAAAAGACGTTGCGGGCGCTTTATACCGTGCGAACCAGAAGCCCAAACCCAATCAACTAAGATATTGGCTACTGATTGGTTTTTAATCTCGTCAGCCCTCCACCTATCCCAGTACAAGGACTTGAAAACATCGTGCCATTCGGCATCAGATATGTTTTTCAAGTCGTCAACGGTAGGGGTCTTTTGCCCCTTCCGCTTCCTGTATTCGGTGAATGTGCCTATAGTAATACCTTTGTTGGTTGCGCCCCCCAGGTCATCGGGGTCATTAACGAAACCGCCCTCCCACTGTAGAATGAACGGTACTAACTTACTGCTGTTTGCCATCTTCTTTCTCCTTTTCTTCTAAGTGTATTTCAAATTCGCCATCCTTAATCTTTTTCTTAAGTTGGAAATACTTGCTATTCGCTATACTGTTTAGCACTTTCACAAATTCATTTCCCGGCTGCACTACCCTAAGGTTTCTTGTTATGTTACGCGCGTATATAATAAGGAATATACCCGTGAGAGCCTTAACTAAAAGCTTGTAATCTATCCCTGGCTCGAGCATATTGCACGTGAGGGCTACAAAGAATAGAATTGCATTAGTTAAAAACAACTCCTTAACCGCCTGCATGGTCTTTTTGTGCTTATAGGGCTTTCCTTTCGCCCTGTCTGCCAAATAACCCACCAGCCAGTTCAACGCGGTAACGATAACCACCAAAAATATAAAGTCCCGTATATCCGTAACTACCGCCAGAACGGTGACGGCAAAAAATGTGCGAAAATAGGTCCCTAACTGTTCTATCACTTGATTAACCCTATACGGGTATTCAATACCGTACATGTCTTTATAAACCCGTCCGCCTTCATTCGGCAAATCAACGGCTCTATAAAAAGGTCTGCTTTGCCCCGCTCTGCCTCAAACCTTTTAACCTTGCTTGTATCGGGAACGACTACCGAGCCGCCGTAGGTCTGAATCTTCATACCCGTGCTCGTACTGTTTTGGTCTGCTATCTGTAGATACCGCGCGAACGCGTAGTAACAGATAACCTTCTCAAGTCCCGCGAAGTTAGACCCGTCCGGGATATATTGCTCCGGAACGGCCTCATACATGCTGCCAACCTGGGGCATTATATCGAGTAGGTCTGCCTCAAAGAATGCCTTCTCTATCTTGTTGTCTTTAACGTCCGTTGCTATTTCAAACAGTTGCCGGAACAATGCTATTGGGTATGCCATCTTCTTCCTCAAATTTATTGTTAATTTCTGTCATAGACGGGTCAACCCCGAACACTTGGTATAATTCGCGCGAAATGCGCTGACGTATCTTTTGCAAGCTATTGCGGTAAACCTTTTGCAGCTCCTTTATAACCTCGCCCGAAGCGTTAGAATAGGTCATAAGCGAGCTATCAATAAGGGGTAACGGAATGTTATATGCCGATATCGCGATATCCTTTCTAAGGGGTTCTACATAGGCCTTGTACAGCTCCCTATCTATCGGGCTGCCTAACTGGTCTACCTTGATAAAAGGTTTGTCCGTGGCTACGTTCTCGTCGCGAACGGTAAGCACTGAACCAGCGTTCTCGCTTCCCATCATATCAGCCAGCGTATCGCGGAACTCCTGTTGTGCCTGCTCGGTCTCGAAATCGCCATGCGACACGATGCTACACATGTGGAAGCCCCTACCCAAAGTACGGTTAACGTATTTACCGTTTTTGTCCTCCGCACCCATCTCGTTACGTACCGAATGAAACGTGCTAAGGGGGTACGGCCGGGTTGTACCCAGGTTCACGTACAGAAGCTGCCCCTTATGGTTCTCGATACCTCCGCATTCCTCAACCTCTGATGCGAAGTTTTCCGGGTCATATGTCGGGTATACCGTTGAGTTCTGTGCGCTGCTCGTTGCTTTGACGTTCTGCCTATCCCAGTTATTGAAAACGCGCCATCTCTTTATGGTGGGGTCTTTCAAATAATTGTCGTTCATCTCGGCACGGACATATTCAAACGGAACGTTGTACACGTTTCGGGGCTTGTAGCCTTCGGGTGTCAACCCATATTGGACTACCCAAGCCCAGCCCCTAAAACGTGCAACGTCGTTTGCTGTAGCCTCTAAAACATCGTCCATGTTACAGCCGTTCCCGTTTGTTATCGCTGCGAAATCCTTGTTTTTGAAACCTTCACAAATAATGTTTTCGGTCATCTTCTCAACTGCGGCTGTGGCTGTCTTCGAAGCGTATATTAGCTCGGCTATTTCCTGCGGATATAAGTTGCCGTCTCCGTAGTTAATAATCTTATCGCCCGTATTAGCGGACAACTTAAGCGCCTTTTCGACAACAAGCGCGAAACGTCTGTAACCTATCATTTTTAAACCTCCTCTTTATTGATTTCTACGAAGCATTCCGCATAAGCTGGGTTTTCATTCATAAGGCGTTCCGCGATTTCGTCCGTCATGTTTGCGGGCTTGTAAACCACACCATCCACGTAATGCACGATACGGGCACCTGGTTTCATCGCCCACTTATAGACGATTTTAGTGCGATACTTCGTTTCGTACCACGAAGATAAAAATTCCATATCCATGTGGCAATTGGTATCAAGTTTTAGACCCGTCATTGTATAATACGCATCTAATTTCTCACGCAAAGTTACTTCCTTTGGTTGAGTAACTTCTGGGTCAGTGCTTTCGCCCTGCCCGGTAATGTTAGTTAATTCTTCGCTCATTTTCTCTTTAATTAAGTTGCTGGTGTGCTCAATGCGTCGTAATCTTCTTTTGAAATCCAGTGAACCGTAGTCCCTACCTGCCAATCTTCAACGCCATACACCACAGATACGAAGCCATCTCCCGTTGAATCCATATTGTACTCCAGGCAAACAAGAGGCGCACCAAGACCGTAGACACGATAGTTTCCGCCTCCGTGGTCAACCGCCACGACAAGTTCCAGTCTGGCGGTCTCTCCTACCACCCCCATCGGTGTACCTTCGGAAATCAAACCCATCAGTCCGTCCTCCACAACGAACAACTTAAAGCCTACCGATACATCAAACGCGCCGGGCATAATATCCTGCGACTTCAAGGCTACATTCAACGTAATCGCGTTGTTAACCGTCGTTACGTCGTAGCCAACCGCACCTTCCTTTCGCGTAATTGACGCCCGTAAATCATTTTTTGACACCGTGAAGCTCTCAATATCACTCGCATTGAGTAGCTTTGCTCCTTGTATGCGGTTAAACCCGCTGCGCGGAGCACCGCACTCCATTGCCACATTACCCTTTAATTTTCCAATACATGCCATATTATTTTTCCTTTCTTTTAATTAGTTAAACTGCTGTCGCGTACAAGGTATTATAAGCATCACGGCTCATGAACAGCTCATCTTCTCCTATAACATTTTCCGGAGTAGATGCCACAACCGTAGTCCAGCCCCCATTATCATGTGAACTAAAATCTACCGACGTGGGGGACATTCCGTAGTACAGCCCGTAAATCTGGCCGAACGATTTTCCGACGGGCCACGCAACGATAACAAAGTTAGCGTTAGCATACGCGTTAATCCTCGACCGCAGTTCCATTCCGTATCCACGGTCTGACGTATCCACTATGGTAGCCGAATGGGTGTACGCATTAGGCGCGCCCTCATTCACCTTAAGAGAAGACGAAAGCACTAACGAACGCTTAACAGTGTCTATTTTGTAGGGTGTCGCGCCCGCGTTTAGCACAATTTGACTGATGAGGTCTCCACCAAAGCTAAATGAGGCTATATCGGCTTTGTTAATAATCATAGCGCTAACTAAACCCGTTGCGCCCGTGTCGCAATCATAAGCAATTGCGCTTGCTAATTTTGAAATACACGCCATAATTAAACTGATTTTGAGATTATTGAACCACGAACCGCATTATAACACGCCATGTGTGCGTTTCCTGCCGAACCTTCCGGGTCGGACAATGTAACCGTTACAAGTGCTGCATTCGCGTTGCTGTCGAACTCCATTGCCGAACACTCTAAGGGACATTGAACACCCACAATCCCAGCGGACTCATCCGCGTATTGTACCATCACATAAAATTTACCCATTGCGAGTGTAGACATTATAGGGCCATTGGCGGGCATCTTAAAAGTCACCGACGTGTTCAACCTCGCGGAAGCGTCCGTTGTTTTAAGGGTTGCGGTGTACTGTATGTTTTGTTTATATCCTTCCACCTTGTAGCTTTTCGCACCACTGGCAAAGGATATATTTGAAATCACCATCCCGTTAGAAGTCAAAGTAACATCTTCTGTGTGCATCAGATATAAGTCTTTAAGCCCCACTTGCGTAAAGCTGCAAGATTGTAGGATGTTACCCGAAAGTTTATTTAAACAACTTTTTCCCATATTATTTGAAATGGAAAAGGGGCTGGGTTAATATCCCAACCCCCCTTAATTAGTAAATGATTTTATTTATGATCTTGCTGTCAACCACAACTGCATCTTCTCGGGCGCTACCAGCATAGCATCTGCCGCGAACAAAGTCTGTGAGTAGTAGTTACGGCTCTTGGCGTCCTGAATGAACGGAGCGATAACCGTACCGGCGCTTTCCAGTGCAATCTGAATGTTGTCTTTCGGAGTGAACGCGATAAACGCGGTGTCCAAACCATCAGCCGTTGCGGCGTTAGAAACATGTCTCAACTCGTTAATCTTGTAACCCTCGAAGTAATACACCGGGCGACCGTCTACGATATCGGACTGTGCTACGCTGTTATCACGTGTCTGCAACAAGTTCTTATACAAGCGCATAACGTTAGACGTAACGAAGAATTCCGAGTTATCCAGTGTATCGGGGCGCTGTGCATCAATACAACCACGCAATGCAGCGAGAACACCGTTTGTTTCGAGAGTCAAGACGTTCTCGGTCATTGCGCTGTCCTTGTACTGCTTGATAATACCACCATTAGTAAAGATACCGTAACCAGTTGCGGATTCCCCTACGTTACCATCTAACCAAGCCAAACGAAGCAAGTCAGCCTCCAATACCTTCAATACTTCGGACTGAATGAAGCCAGCCAATTCGGTTTCAGAGAAATTGTCATCAAGGTTGATACCCTTTGCAACCATCTTTCCCCACAAGCTCTGCAAACAGACTTCAATAGGCAATTCGATAGGTGCGTGCTGGTAATACTTAACCTTGTCGGTGACGCCGTTATAGAAGTAATCACCGTTACATCCTACTGATTTACGCAGTGCCTTGTCGGCTGCTGTAAGGGAAACAACGGGCGTACCGTTAGGGATACCGTTCATTACTGTGATGCCTTGTGAGATTTCACCAGCCAGTCCGACGGTCAAAGAGATAACCTCGTTAAGTGAGTTGAGGTTTAATTTGTTAAGGTCTGTAAATGTAAAAGCCATAATCTTTTTGTTTTTAGTTATTTGTTGTAAAATCTTTTAGCTGCTTCTGCTACAGCCTCTTTAGACAATTTTGTTTCTTTCTTACTCGGCATGTTAACTGATGGCGCACTGGGTTTCGCGGTTGCTCTGCTAAACTGTGCTGTCATAGCTTCCAGCGATGCGGTAAGTGCAGTAACCGACGCTTCCAAAGCTGCTATACGGTTTGCAAACTCTTCGGGTACATCTGCGGTAACTGGGGTTTCGATTTCTACTTCGCTGTCCTCTACTTCCGCTTCTACCTTAGCTTCTACATTTTCAATAACACCGTTTGCAATGGTGATAACCAATACACCGTCCTCTACTGCAACTTCTACTTTGCCATCCGGGTGAACGTTGCCCTCGCTATCAAACACTTTGTCGCCGATAGCCATTGTTTCGCCTGCCGCTTCAATAGTGATACTTGCACCGTCTACGGTCTCAACCGTCTCGGTTGCAAAACTCGACTTCTTGAATAGAGAAGCGAAAGAACTAAAAAATTTGTTCATCTTCTTTTCGTTTTGTTTATTAAATAAGCTTGTGGTGGCTGCTGGAAGACCTACCAAATCGCATGAGTATAACTCAAAAAATTCGGTAACGTCCAGCACATCACCGTTTAATGTCTGATTGCTGATACCCACCACCGAAACGCCCAGCATATCGGGTTCATTTTTAATCATCTCGGAAATGAATTTTGCCTCGGATGGGTAGGCAGCTTGTAAGGCTTCGGATAATTCCAAATCGGCATATGCTACACCGTCCTCGTAGACAAAATTAACAAACTTCCCCAAATACCCGTCGAGCATATCCGCTCCGTTGTGGGTGCGTCTGCAATGGATAGGCTTAAGGTTGCCGAGCGTTACAACGCTTTGAACTGCGTTCTCCGTAATTGAAAGGGGGTACTCCCCACCCTCGTACATCCCAAAGTTGGCCGTCAACCCGGCTTGAATAATTCTAAGCTTTTTAAATTTCATAAAAATTGTTTCTGTTGTAACACGTGCAAAGATAGGCAGTATATAATAAACTGCCATCTCTGCACGAGTTAATGAATTAATACGTTGCCAGTCCTTGAACTACCGAAACGTCGTTTTGTCCGCTGTTGATATCCTGCACTGATACAACCGGGTTAGGCATGCTCATAACGGCATCGATGACTACCCCCGCGAGCTGGTTAATGCTTTCGCTTGATAACTTCATGCTCTCCGCCTGCTTCACTACCCGGTTTGCCTCGTAAAGCCCGGAAACCATACCACCATCAGCGAACTTGTAAAGCCCCGACGTACCGAACGAATTGCCGCCGTGTGCCTCGTTGAGCGCGGATAGTGCGTTAATCTCGGCGCTCGCTGTCTTCTTCATAATATAGACGTTTTCACCGCCTTCTGCCTCGAACACCTGCCCGTTATCGCCCCGGAACGTTACACCGCCTTGTGCATGGGAACGCCCGTATATCATACCCCCCTTTGCATATTTCTTGACTGACGTGTTAATTTTCGTATCGGGGTCTTTCTGTTTTGCAATCGTAGCGACTTGTTTCATACCGAATGCAATAACAATTGCGGCTTGCGCAATACCTAATATACCACCCGTGGCAAGAGCTTTTGTTGCGCCTAAGTAGGTATTTATTGTAGCTTGAACAACGCCAAATGCCTTACCTATAGCACTTTGTTCCCCTAACAGTGTTGACATTTGCCCTGCCAGTCCTGCGGTCATCGTCAGTTCTGCGTTAACGCGCGCTCTGGTGTTCTCCTCTTTCGCCTTCTCATATTTGGACTGTATCAACGCGGTGTCCGCGCCTATCTTCTCGGCAGCTGCAATCTCCTGCGCATATTGCGCGTCAAGTTGCGCTTGCCTTAGGTCGTACTCGTTTGTTATTTCTGCCATCTTAAGTTCGTGCAAGTTCGCCGCGTCCATCGCTTCGCGCTCCCTCATTAAAGCGTCTTGTTCCTCTTTACGTTGCATCTCCAACTGCTGTATGCCCAAATTAAATTCGGCTTCCTTGTTGGCGTATTCTTGCTGCGTAATGAGACCCTGTTCTAACCTGTACTTTTCAAGCTTTAGACTTTCCTCGACGTATGCCTTTTCGTTTTCTAACTTCGCTCCTATGGTATTGTTTTCCAATTCTTTAGCTTGCATCGAAATGTTAAGAGCCGTTAACGCTGTTTCCATCTGCTTTATTGTCTCGGCCTGTAATGCACGTTTTTGGTTCTCCGCGTCCTGCGCTGCCTTTATCGCGGCTTGCGCCTTTGCTGCCTCAGCTGCCTTGTAGGCTGCCTCATTAGCTGCTATCTGCGCCTTTACAATGCCGCTCGCTTGGTTTTCCAGCTCTTTACGCTGCGCGATATAATCGGCTTGGCGTGCCTGTAGGTCTGCGAGTGCTTGCATCTCTGCGCGTCTGTCTTCCTTACTGGTGTAACTCAATTCGTTTTGCGCCTTGATTTGGTTGTACTTCTGCTGTAGTACGTCTATCTCGGCTTTTTCCATCTGCTTGGAAATCGCGATAGCCTTTTGCGCTGCTGCGTTTCGCTCCTCCGCGGTCTTTAGTTGGTCTCCTACAATGGTACGTTGTGCCTCGAGTTCCCTGCGCATCGCCGACAACGTTACAAGGTTGTTTGTTTCCGCCTCGTATATTGCAAGTTCTTGCTTGGTGAGCGCTTTGGCTGCGTTCGCTGCCTTAGTGGTCTCCTCGGTAATGAGACCGATAGACGAAAGTAAGTTAACGGCCTTCTCCGTTATCCACTCGAAAGCCTTTGCCACACCCCCGAGAAGCTCGGTTACGCCGTCCAGAATACGCGAGAAAATAACCTCAAACGGAGCGAATGCCGCCTTTAGGTTTGCTGCCATCTCGCTATTGCGTTTCATCAGCTTTTCAACCGTAGATATGAGAACCAGTATAACCGACACGACGGCAAGTATCGGGTTAGCTTTCAACGTAGCATTAAACACCTTTAGGATGTTCACGCCGCCAGAAAGAGACGTAGCCATAGCCGCCGTAGCCCCGGAGAGCCCCTGCGTGCTGCTCATGGCTTCCTGTATGCTTTCTGCATAGTTACCTACGTTCCTACGGTTATCGCCTACCGCTTTTTCCATGTCCTTAAGCCTGTCACTTATCTCCTTCGTCTCGGTTACAAGCTTCTGCCCCTCCTCGGAGTTGTTGCGCGTTGCCGCGCTCATCGCGTTTAGCTCCTTGGTATTCTTTGCCAACTGGGCACGGAGTGCGTCTACACTGTCCTCCTGGCTGTTAAGGAGCGTCGTGTTCGTCTTTATCTCGCGGTTGTTATCAGAGATAGAGGCGTTAACGTCCAACAACTGCTTTTTCAAATCTATCTGAGCCTTTGCCGCATCGCCTACCGCCTTTTTATACTCGTCCTGTCCGATTGTCCCAGCCTTGTATGCCTTTCCTGCCTCGTCCAGCTGCTTCTTCTCGTCTTTGAGCGCTGCCATTAGCTGGCTCTTTGTTTCTGCCAGTTCGACGGACTTTGCTATAAGAGCGTCCAGCCCGTCGAGGGCGGAAGACGTATCAAATGAGAGGTCGAGTAGAGTAACTTTTTCTGTTGCCATAATCCAAATTATTAATTTTTAACTGCGATTAACGTAACGTTCGCATTTCCCGTTGACGGGTCCCAATTGCTTAGCGTTCTGAGATAAAACCAGTGGTTAAGCTCACCTACGAAATAAAGCGCGTCGGACTTCATTTTCTGTATATCAAAATATGATAGGTTCATTTTAGCCGTCACCTGCCACCCAGGGGAAAAACGGTCATAATGCCCTGCTATCGTAGCACGGTAACCACTGGCACGGTTGAAATAGTTATCTGGTACGTACGAGCCTGCCAGCCTAATCATTGAGGCATATGGTCTTTGTGCACCAGGGTTTACTGGGAACGCGCTCTCGCCTACTGTCTCCTGCGTAGATATAGCGCCGCCGTAACCGCCTACCGTCTGTTTGATTGAGCCTACCTGCACCGCATATGTTCTCGCAGCACCCGCGGCTTCTGCAACCTTTATACTTGATTTGTCAATTTTTCCCGTCCAATCAACCCGGTACGTAGAACTAGTAGACGGGTTGATAAACGGTTTCAGTGTCAACGCAAACGGTTTGGATTTAAATTCGTACGTCCAACAGAACGCTTTGCAGAATGCCTGCACAATCTCGAAAGGCGTATCTATTCCCATTGTCTCTACTAAGTCCCATGCGTATGTCGGGGCTGTGACCGAATTAATCTTGAACGATATGTAATACGCTTCCGTATTCGGCACCGTAGTAATCGGCGTTATCGAATATACCGTAGACGAGGCGGAGGTAGTGAAACCAAAGTTCAAATCGTGTGTCGGTCTTGGCGTAACCAAACAAGACGTAGAACCCGGGCTTGCCGGGCTGTACTTGTAGTTGCCATCGGGTCTTACCGCACCGCGTGCAAACGCCAAAGCGAATGTACCGCCGTTGCTTCTAAGATAAACGGTAGAAGGCGCGGAGGGTGGAAGGACTATAAACGAATTGTCGGTGAACCTTAAATCAAATTCCGAGCCAACCATGTATGTAAAACACGTGGCAACCTCGTTGCTTTCCGCTATCATGTAGTTAGCAGCATATACCGAGCCGTCCAATCCGTCGTGCGCGCCTTTAAAAACCAATTGGCTTTCCGCGTCCTTGTACTCCCCTGCCGTTTTAGTTACCCGGTCTGCTATGTATGACATAAGCAAGGGCGTTGACCCGTTCGCCGCATATATCGTGGGTATGGTAACGTTGTTGAGGTATGCGTAATTAAGACTATCTATGTATGTCGAAAACTGATATGCTGGTGTTTCCAATTTAGGTATGGCAACCACTGGGGCACGCAGTGTCGAAAGCTTCGATATGTTTTCTATCAGTTCAAGGCTATATCCGTCCTCATCTGCCGTTACACGTACACGGAACAAACCGCTGCCGAACGGGATATTGAAACCCCCGAAATACAACTCTGCACGGTACGGAGATGTCCTTATGAACTTCCCCGGGAAACGCTCGGAACGGAAAACCCGGTCGTTTACTTCTGACCTGGGTACGCTGATGGTCCCGGAGTAACTAACCGTTTGCTCCGTGAATTTTAGGGGGTCGGGGTTGTTGATAGTCAGTTTTACCGAGTTAGCGGAAACACCGTCTATCGCCTCCCCATTAATTCGTATCGTTAAGTCCATATTGTTAGGGTTCTATAATTTCAAATTTGCATTTAAATGCGGCTACCCGTCCCGTCGCACCGCCTTGTATGTTCAGAGCGTTTGGGTTCTGTATCGTAACGCGTGCCCACTGGTTAGTAGCTAAAGGGAATACCCCAGCAACCTCGCCCGAACGTGAAAGCCAATACAGCGCGTTTTGGTTATCATCCGTTACTACTACGTTTACCGTAACGTCGTAGGACAAGACACGGTTGCCACCCGAGAAGTTAACCAAGTAGGTAGGTACAATACGGTATTGGTCGAAATACATCGTATCATAAGCCCCTTTGCTGTTAAGCCATCGAAGCGTTACGCGTTTGTTGGGGTCGGAGCAATACGGGTATTTACGCTCAAAACGTGCGTAGCCCCATATGTCGGCGTCGTTGTGGGTTCTGAACTCGCGCATAGATAGGAACGCGTGGCTACTATGTGTGGCATTTGTCCACAGCCGTGACGTACCGGTACCGTTGTCTCTGTACTTTAGTCTACCGTCCGAGTTTGCCGTATATTGCCCGTATCGCAATGCAAAGTTAAACGGTGTACCCGTTAACGGACTGTTGAGAAACGAAGCACAACTAAAATCCACTTGGTTAAACAGCCCGTTACCGTAGTCGGATAGATTAATAGTGCTCGCGTCCCAAGCGTTACGCGCGTATGCTGCCGGAGCGTGTATAACGCGCATAAAGATAGATTTCGGTGTACCCTCCACGTATTGCATTTGCACCATGTCTACGAAGTCAGTAAAGCCCAGCCCTGCGTTGATGCTCTCCGTTATACTCGGTGTGGCTGCTGCCATCATTGACATATCCAATATAGCACCCTCGTATGGGGTAACTACGGCGGTTGCCTTGGTAGCCCCATTACGTGAAAAGATAAGGGTTATACTGGTAACCGCGCCAACCTGCTCCAAGCGTATAGGGCGGTAAATACCCGCGCCTATGCTGCCGATTACCGTATAGCCAGCTTCTGCGGTAGTTTCATTAGTTAATAGATTTCGTATAATCATTGCTTTTTAGTTAAAATGGCTAATATCTCCGCCCGTACTATCCGGGACACATCTACTGTGATACGTTGCACCATCTCGGGGGTTAGTATAGAGCTTGCTACGCCTCCTTCGTTATGTTCGTTCGGTACTTTAATACCGTCGCGCTTGATAACGTATGCTATCGCGTATGCCGCTTCTTCGGGTATGTCCGTACCGGCGTTCGCGTTCTTGTCTTTAATCCACTGCTTAATGGCAGAAACGGGCGGAAAGCTGCCAGCCGCCCGTCCGTCTTCCATCTGATAGATATACGCCGGGCTTTCTATCTTAACGCCGCCTGCATACTCTACCACTTCTGTTTCTCTATCGAAGCGACCCGAAGCGTTAAGCTTCATACGATAGTAGTTAGCTACTATCTCGTCGCGTATCTGCCTAACTAATTGGGTAACTTCTTTGTTCATAGTTAAATATACTTAAACCAGCTAAAATGTTTCCTTGTCTTCGGGTAGTCTACGTTGTGCTCGTTGTCGTAGGCTTCCTTCTCAAAACTCATGCGGTCATATGGCTTGTCGTTCGGGTCACATGGTTTCTTCTCGAAGCTCCAGCTAAAGAAGCGAATAACGTATTCAATACCGTACCACAAGTAAAACGGCACGTACAGCATTTCGCGCATTTGCATCGTGTGAATGTGCTCGTGTCTTAACGTCTTTTCGCTGATTACCGCATTACCACGTACGAAGAGAATGCCGAATAGGTTAATAGCCTTGAAGCCCTTAACCGGGATAAAGTTGTTTCTGATTATTTTCATGTTCTTTTGTTTTTAAACAGTGCACAAAAGTACGAAGTAAACCATCAGAGAGCAAACGGTATTAAGTTCACGCCCCATACTTGTACACGTCGAACGTTGCCTCCCAGCCCGACTTAATTGTATCGTACTGGTTCTGTACTTTAGCGATACGCAGCGAGCCAATCTCGTAGCCGCATATGAAGCTCTTTAGCATCTCGTGTAAAAGCAAGTCCGTACGTATCAGTGTTGCTATCTCTACGGCATCGTCTCGCATATAAGCTGATGTACCCATGCAGCGGATGACTACCGTGTATGCGCTTGACCCCGGTACGTTTGTGTCCGTATAGCTTCCAGTCGTTACGTCAAGCGTAAAAAAGTCGTCACTCAATTCGTTTGCCGCTACGTTCTGTACTGCGGTATCTCCGAATATCAGCGTTTTGCCCAAGGCTGTAGCTCGGGCGTTCGCTGTGTTAATTATTGTTTCAAAAGTCATAACTACCTATTTTTCATTTGTTGTTTCTTCATTTCGCGCTTCTCCTTCTCTATCTCGTCGTTACGTTTGGCTATAGCCAGCATAGCGTCTGAGTAGTTGATTTGCTTCGCATCTTCAAAACTACAGTGGAAAAGCTCGGCCGTAATCTGCACAAGCCCGAGTAGGTTCTTTGCTTGTTTAATCGTCTCGTCACCCGTCAACGCGCTTTCGCCCGTCTGCTTCATGTTCTGGAACACGATTTGTTCGAGACCGTCCGCGATTTCCATCTGTGACACTATGAACTTATCGAGCTTCGCAGCGTCGAGAATCGTTTCCGCTTCATAGTTGTCATCAGTCCACGCCTTGATACGCCCGTTTGCGTCCTCTGCACGGCGCGTTTCAAGCATAGACCATAGTGTTATACCCTCAATGTCCCGAAGTCTGTACACGGCCTTCCCGTTGCGCGTAGCGACTTGTGAGGGCCGACAGTACTTAATCATATCCTTAAGCAACTTTTCTTCGTCCTTGGTTATGCGTACCGTGCCGTTTGCCGGTAGGTTAGCAACTCGTAATAAAACCTTTCGGTTGTTAATCGCTGTTATGCGATATATCCATTTCAAAATAAATTTTCTCATTATTTGGGTCTGTATTTACGTATCAAGAAGTCCACACCGTAACGGAGCGCGTCGAGTGCGTGGTTCCACGCGTCTATGGCTTCGTTGGTGTATGTGTCCGATACTTCGTCCTTAATCCATTTGTAGTTATCCAATTCGTCAAGCAGCTTAACGGAACGCTTCGTTACGTGCAACTTGAACTGCTTCACCTGGGCGATGCCGGCAGCCACCGAGCCGCGCCCCTTGACACACGGTATCGCTTTGATACGCTTCTGTTGCAGCTCCACAATACTCTTTTGCTCTGCACTATCGCACACCGTTACCACGCGGTTCAGTGCGTTCGCGTTCAAGTAGTCCGCTATATGGCTGTTCAGTAGGCCCTGCTCATAGCAAAGTAGGTCTACGAACAAGTCCCAGCCCTCCATGCGTATGTCGACTATCGCCGTAGGGTCGTTCACGAAACCGAAGTCAAGCCCCAGGCACCTACCCGTGTAGGTTTCCGGCATATCGTCTATTACTTCGTACTCGGGGTAAACGTTACCCTCTACGCCGCCCGTCAAGCCCTCACCATACACGTGCCACCAGTTGGCATCACCCTTGTTCTTCTCGATGGCTGCTACCTGCTCGGGGGTCAAGTACGGGTTATCCTTGTACGTCGAATGTATCGTGGTGTATCGGTCGCCTACGAACTCGGTCTCTCCCCAAAACTTCCGTACTGGGTTATAGTCGATGATAACCTTTTTACGGGTACGGATATCAAGTTGCCTAAAGATTTCACGCGGTATGCTTTGCGCCTCGTTGACGAAAAGTATATCACGTGCGGGGCCGTGCACCTTCCCGGCGTTATCGCACGAGAAGAACTCTATTATCGTGCCGTTCGGGTATTCGTAGGTGCTTTCTGTCTTGTTGAAACGGCTCTCATCCCAATACCCCTCGGCAGCTACCATGGCTTTAAAGTCACGGAGCATACCGCGTTTAACCATAGGGAACGTAGCCGCCACACACGAGATAACGAGCGGTTGTGGGTTGTTCAGAGCCAGGATATGCAGCATCTGTAGGGTTGCCCATGTCTTACCGCTACGCGTACCGCCTTTAGAAGCCACACCGCGTATCTTCGGGTCTACGAAAGCCGCCAGTATCTTTTCAAAAGTAAATGTAACGTTCATGCTCTAAATGCCTCCTAACTTCTGTAGGTTCTTCACCGCATCCTCGGAAAGCACGTTAACCTGCATAGCCTTCGTGCCTGCTTCCTTGCCGTTGCTTGTAACGTCCTTAAGGTCGCGTAGTCCTCTAAGCTTCGCCATGTAGTTAGCATCAACCGCACCGGCAAGCGCGCTTTCGTCCATATCGGTTGCGATGAGTTCGGCTATAAGGGCGTACCCAGTCAATAGGTTGGCTGCGTCTTCGTTCCCGTCGTCCGCCAGCTTTTCAAGTCGTGCGCCGTTCTTCTTGAACGCTTGCAAAGTCCACCCGATGAAAAGGCAGAAGCCGCCAAGCGATGGCGCGCGCTTCTTTTCTATAGGTACTTTTTGCCCTGCTGCGTTTCCGCCCTTTAGGACTTCATACGTGATGAACGGGTTTCGCGCGCAAAAGTTCATGTACTCGGCTACGTAATTCACGCACTCCTCGACGGTCGTCAACGTAGCGCCTTTACAGCCGCGCGTCTGCACGACTTCATAAAGTTCTTTGCAATTCTTCAAATCGTCTTTGGGGGCGGGGGCTTTGCCCGTCGCTTGTCCCTTGGTAATTGCCGCTTTGGTATCTGGGGCGGCTTCCTTCTTTGCTCTTCCTGCCATAGTCTGTTTGTTAGTTGATATTAAGGTATCGCGCGTGTGCGCTCGCGGTCTCTTAAAGAGATGCGCAAGTAGTATTCGGACTACCCCAGTATTGGGACGGCTCGGACTTCACGGACAATACCTCGCAGTTCGTATTAGCTGCTTTCGTTCATGTCACAAAGGTATGCAACAAATCGCGCCAGACCAACCTACGGTCAGTTAGGCCTTTTCCTACAAATAAAGTTTACAAATGAATTATATTTACACTATTTCTTATGTGTGCACAGTAACTACCTGTCTCACTGAACGTTACAAGCACCTGCACAGACACGCACTTTTTTTTCTAAACTTATATTCAGAGAATAGTATATTTTATACCCTCCAAAATGCACTTTTCTCCAAAATAATGTTTTACCCTCTTTTTACTGTGCATCTGTGCATTTACATATAATATATTATAATATAAGGAGTTAGACTGCACAGAGACCTGCACAGTAGGGATTTTTTACTGTGCAGCTGTGCATAAAATATGTTAATTTTAGAGCCTCTTTTTTCTAAATATAAACAAAAGCCCAAATCTGACATTTTGTAATCAGATTTGGGCTAATCGCTATCACTTGACTTGACACGTCCTTCGGGGGTGCTGACATTTGGTTTGACACGTCCTTCGAGGACACTATCATTATGTCAATTTCCACCCGAGCGAATCCCGGTGCCAATACCACGTTTGAGACGTCCCGTTCTTGAACGTTGATACCCTTTTTATCCTTCCGTCCGGGCCAATTCCGTAGGTTCTTGATATGTCCTGCTCGTTTCTTTTCTCCTCTGCGAGACGTGCCTCGTCTCTGATAAGGTACTGCCTTTTATTGATTGGTTGCTTATAGGTGAAGTCCTGGGCAGCTACATACTTTGCCAGCTTATCGACCCACCCGTTACAAAGCGCGGCTTCCACATAACCGCGCCCGTACTTATCCTTTGTTACCCCAGCGGTATAACCGTACCTTCGTATGAACTCCCATATGATGAACACATGACAATTGAGGCATACCGCTATATCCATAAAACTAACTTTCTTCATGTACAATGTCCTTAAGTCTTATATACTTGTAATACGCCCCCACTCGAGGCTTCTCCATAAACACGTCTCCCCCTACGCCCTTTAAGTCTTCGGGTAGGTTCCACGCGCCCACCTCGTCTGCCACACTTTCGTGTACCTCTACTATAATCACGTCTTTAATTTCGGTGTAGCCCGCCACTCTGATACCGATAAGGTATTCCACTTCGTCAACCTTTGCGGCTGTCCTATCGCCCCATTTAAGCTTATGGGGAAGCTTTGGTTCTTTAGTCATTTTCTTATTCTTGTTTTCGTTAAACACTCCATTACTCGTCGTAATCCCCATCTATATTACGGGCTGCGAATTTAGCTACGAGCCACAAACCAGTTACCAAACCAGCTCCAATTGCTATTCCAAATAAACACATTAATGCTTCCATATCTTTTAAATTTTTGATGATACATTTTCTAAACCGTCCCCCCATGCTTACAAGCTTCATGCCTCCGTGCTTGCCCCTAATATAGGCAGCATGCACATTGCCGTGCTCGTCCGTCGAGAATTGAATACCCGATACGCCTTCGTGCTCCTTGATAAGCTCGCCTATCGTCTTATGCTTCGGGGCTTCCGGCGCTACCAGCTCGCCCGGCTCTGCCAGCGTCCCAGCATTGCGAAATCTTTGTTTCTAATCATAACTCCTAATCTATTAAGTCACTAATACTGGCATACCAATATCTTTCGCACTTTTTGAATATGACGTCGTACGGCCCTAACATTGTCCAACCTTCCTTTTGTGAGGAAGCTATAACCAGACCGTACGAGCCGTCAGGCCACGTGGTGTAACCTACTACCTCCTCTTCACACCCCAAGTAGACCACGTGTTTGCCTATATACTTCTCCATAGGGTGGGCTTCTTTCTTTTTAAACTGTGAGTACATCTCGCTAACTGCTTTTGAATACTTTTCCATAATCTTTTGTTTTTAAATCGTTGATACAAATATAACGCTTTTCCCGTTACGTTGGTTATTTCGTTAACACCATTTAAGTATTGAACTATCTTTCAGTGATAGCCCGTACTCCAATTGCTGTAGCTTGAAATTACGTTGTATGCTGTCTGCTGCGTTCTGTACTACAGCGCAGCCTACCAATGTGAGTAGGACTGCGATAACTGCTATTAACTTTCTCATTGGTCAAAGCACTTTATACACTCAAACAGATATTGCGCCATGAGCGGCTGCACGGCGTTACCTACGCATTTGACTCGGTCCATGAGATTGGGAATCCCATTAGTGCTTCTAAAAGTTCGGGGTTCGGGTAGAGACCGTCTGTCTCGCCATCCCGGATATACTCCTCCAAATTCCCACGGTAGGTAGGACTGCCGAAAAACCGATTTAGGGCACTCCCATTCGCCGAACTTACTCTTGGTGTAGGCAATAATATATATTCGTTCCCTACGTTGTTGCATTCCAACGAAGCTACCTTGTAGACATTGCCATTGTGCATCATACCCGATTTCGGAAAGTCCATGTAAGACGTACTCAAGTCCTCGTTTTCTAAGTTGAGGGCTATTTTCGATAATGACATAATCGGGTCTGACATCTCCGATAATTCGGTGCATGTGTCCCCATAGTCCAGACCTGCTGCCCTTAATTCCTGCGCCTTTTCCAGCAACGCTGATGTCTTGGCAAGGGAATCCACCGCTGATAATGTTAACAAATGGCGGGTTTTCAAGCGTTCTAATATCTCCATATACCTGTCTCTTATACACATCTGACGC
>OJQK01000260.1_pt1 | contig 34540 bp, 29 predicted proteins | sample 1598741 | NCBI WGS metagenome assembly OJQK01 (sample SAMN03922511, study PRJEB24848) | human gut metagenome | isolation source: stool sample | host: Homo sapiens | place: Germany | collected 2010-02 | reverse complement strand
AAACCGATGGTTCTATAACGAAAAAGAGGATGCATCATTTTGACACATCCTCTTTTTTTGTACAAATTTACAGCAACATGTACAATCTTCCATCCCTGAAAAGAGCAGCTTTCCCGTACTTTGTAAAATAAATATTTTTCCAATAAGACTATGAAGAAACTGTGGTTAATAGGACTCTTGATGTGTAGTCCTTTTACGATGAATGCACAATCCGGAACAACATCCGGACTGGACAAAAGCCATTTCAGCAAATACTGGAAGGTAGAATCCGAATCTCCTGGCTATAAAGTTTCCTTTTCAGGAGATACCTGTGAAATTTTATCTCCTAAAGGACTGACTTTATGGAGAAAAGAAAAAATGTCGGGCAACGTAACCATTGAATACGATGCCTGTGTAGCAGTAGAAGGGAAACCAGGTGACAGACTAAGCGACTTAAACTGCTTTTGGATGGCTTCTGATCCGAAAGCTTCTGACATCTGGAAACGCATGAACTGGCGAAACGGAGTTTTCGTAAACTGCTACAGCCTTCAGCTGTATTATCTGGGATATGGAGGAAACTACAATTCCACCACTCGCTTCCGTCGTTATGACGGCAATGAAGCCGGAGTAACAGATGAAAAGGTACGTCCTGCCATTTTGAAAGAATATAAAGACCAAGATAATCTGTTAACAGCAAATAAATGGTATCACATTAAGATTCAAAATGCAGACAACAGGATACGCTACTACATCGACGGAAAATTACTTGTCGACTTTTATGATCCGTCACCGTTGACTTCCGGCTGGTTTGGTTTCCGTACTACACTATCGCGGACGCGTATCACTAATTTCAAGTACGCCATTGAAAAAGAAAAGGCTACCGAAGCTCCTTTACACTGGATTGGAAAGGTTCCAGAACAAGCACGCCCCATCAGTTTTGGAGTTCCGTTCAAACAAGGAAAAATAAAATCAGACACACCCTTGTGTGTACAAACTGAGAACGGAGAATTGGTGGAAGCCGACACATGGACCACAGCATACTGGCCCGATGGCTCTATAAAATGGGCCGGTATGGCTGCTGTTATTCCGGGTAATACCCGTTCGGTAAAAGTAATACCTTCTTCTAAAAAGAAAAAAACAACCAATACAGAAGAAATTCATGTCACAGAATCCGATAACCAACTGACTATAGCCACTGGAAAAATTACTGCTTTTATTCCTAAATCTGGAACTTGTATTCTCGACAGTCTTCTGTATGGAAATGTGAAAGTGGGTGGAAAGGCGGATTTGATTGCCAGCACACAGGATTCTCCATCACGAGAAGATGCCACTGAGATTCATTATCAGTCCTTCACAAGCCTCATCAAAAAAGCCGTAATTGAACAACAAGGGAAAATACGTACTACTATCAAACTGGAGGGTGTGCAGCAGGGAAAAGACGGACGTGAATGGCTTCCGTTCACTCTGCGTATGTATTTTTACGCAGGAAATGAGCAAATCAAAATGGTACACTCTTTTATCTACGATGGAGACCAAAACAAAGATTTTATCCGCTCATTAGGAGTACGATTCCAGGTTCCGATGAGAGAGGATTTATATAACCGTCATGTAGCCTTCGCCTGTGCCGACGGAGGTGTATGGAGCGAACCGGTTAAACCGTTGGTGGGAAGAAGAATTCTGACACTCGACAAAGACCAAAGCTGGCAGAAACAACAGATGGAAGGAAAGCGCATCCCTGAATACCAACGTTTTGATGCAAAAAACAGAAGTTTGATTGACAATTGGGCAGCATGGGATAATTTCCGTCTCTCTCAACTTACAGACAATTCTTTCAGTATCCGCAAACGGGCTACAGAAGACAGTCCCTGGATTGGTACGTTTACCGGCACACAAGCCGGAGGATATGCTTTTGCCGGTGATGTCAGTGGAGGAATAGGAGTCGCCTTACAGGACTTCTGGCAGGCCTATCCTTCTACGCTGGAAGTACAACATGCACGCAGCCAGGAAGCTTCACTGATTGTCTGGTTATGGAGTCCGGAGTCAGAAGCTATGGATTTAAGACACTATGACAAGGTAGCACACGACCTGATAGCCAGCTATGAAGACGTGCAAGAAGGAATGAGTACCCCCTATGGTATTGCTCGCACACACACTCTGACCGTTGTTCCACAAGCTGCTTATCCAGGTAAAGCCGGCATTGCAGAAACAGCACAGATCCTATCAGAAGCAGCTCCGCTAATGTGTACTCCGGAATATCTCCATACCTGCCGGGCTTTTGGTATCTGGTCATTACCTGACAGAAGTAATCCGCAGCGTAGTAAGGTAGAAGACCGTCTGAATGCTTATATCGATTTATATCAAAACGCCATTGCCCAACATAAATGGTATGGCTTTTGGAACTATGGTGACTTAATGCATGCTTACGATCCGATACGTCACTCATGGAGATACGATGTAGGCGGATTTGCGTGGGATAACACCGAACTGGCATCCAACATGTGGTTATGGTATAATTTCCTGCGTACAGGACGGCAGGACATCTGGAAAATGGCAGAAGCCATCACACGTCATACGGCAGAAGTGGATGTATATCACATCGGTCCCAATGCAGGTTTAGGAAGCCGTCACAACGTCAGTCACTGGGGATGCGGTGCAAAAGAAGCTCGTATCAGTCAGGCCGCCTGGAATCGTTTCTATTATTACCTGACTACAGACGAAAGAGCCGGCGACTTAATGAAAGAAGTAACCGATGCAGACCAGAAGCTGTATACACTCGACCCGATGCGTTTGGCTGAGCCAAAGAGCCAGTTCCCATGCAGCGCACCCGCCCGATTACGTATCGGCCCCGACTGGCTGGCCTATGCAGGCAACTGGATGACTGAATGGGAACGTACGCAGAATACAAAGTACCGCGACAAGATTATCACAGGTATGAAGAGTATTGCAGCCCTGAAAAATGGATTGTTCACTGGAAATATGGCCTTAGGATATGACCCGGCAACCGGAGTGATCAGTTATGAGGGCGATCCCAATAGACAGAATACCAATCACCTGATGACTATCATGGGAGGCTTTGAAATAATGAACGAAATGCAGGAAATGATTCAAGTCCCGGAATTCAACAAAGTATGGCTGGAACATGCACGCGATTACAAACAGAAATCACTCGAAATAACACGTAACCGTTTCCGGGTTTGCAGACTGATGGCATACGCAGCATCTCATCTATATGACCCGAAAACAGCCGCAGAGGCCTGGAAAGATTTATGGAGCAAACTGGAACATACTCCGGCACCGGAATTCAAGATAGAAAAAGTGCTTCCCCCGGAAGTCCCGGCAGCTATGGATGAATGTAAGACAATCAGCACCAACGATGCTGCATTGTGGAGTCTGGATGCGATTTATATGCAGGAGGTAATTCCGCAGTAACACCACATTAATAGATAATAAAAACGGCTTTAAATGACAGGAGAACATCATTTAAAGCCGTTTTTTACATCCTATATTTTCTCTCTTCTAAAACTTGAAGACTAATACACCGGCTGTAGCAATATTAGGAGTACCAATCAACACTTTTGCTCCTTGAGGAAGTGCAAACTGATAAGGCTGGTCACTATAGTTTAGCACTATACCTAATCCGTTACGATATTCCATTGTTACGCCATAAGGTAAATTCATTACTTCAATTTGCAGACGACTATACAACTTATCCAACACCTGACGCTCCAAAACCCCGTCTGAACTGTCTACTCCGATATAAGTCACAGACCCCTTTCCTAATTTACGGAAAGTAACCGCAGGTTTTCCTTCATAAAACTCATTCGTGTAAGTAGCCCAAACCTCATTGGAAGTACCGGGTTGCAGAATCTCTCCCCAAGTATTCCAGGTATAGACTTTTCCATCCATCTTTACTTGTCCTGGATCTTGAGGCAACAACAAGTCATAAAACTCAATATGATTTCCTGTCAACTCATCAATCATTGAACCAAAAGGAGCCTCTGGCAAACGTCCGAAACGGTCTTTCTGTGCGGTACGGCAAGTCAGTACCAAGTTTCCTCCTTCTTCCACATATTTTTTCCACCTTGCTACCAGTTCTTTATCGGCCAACTGATATGCCGGAACTATCATCACCGGATATTGTGAGAAATCTTTCTCTTCAGAAATAAAATCTACAGGAGCTGCATACGACTTAAGTGTACGATAATATTTATCTACATGAGCAAAGGTATTCCATGTTGCATTCTGTTTCTGACGGTCAATACTCCAATAGTTTTCCGGATTCCACAAAATAGCTGTCTTCCGTTTCAGATAGGTTTCCGGTTTATCTTCCTTCGGGCGATAATCTTTTCTCAATGAACGGATTTCTTTCATGAACTGTTCATACTCTCGTCCACCAGGTGTCACTGTCACACCGTCTGTACCCACAATACCATAATGATACTGCTCAGTTCCATACAAAGGCTGACGATAGCGATACGTACAGATAAAATCAGAACCTCCGGCAAATACGCTCCATAACCACAAACGGACAGCACCCGGCAAGGGTTGAGGATTGATACTTCCCCAGTTAACCTGTCCCGGCTGCAACTCCATTACCCCGTAAGTACCATTTACCGGACGGAAAAAGTCATTTGCCATGGCAATACGTAAGGGATTTCCTACACGATACCCTCTACGACCGATACCTTCATTGTCACCATATACCATATAACGGGTATAGCTGACAAAATCCAGGTCCTTGCTACCTCCAATATGTCCTTTGTCATAATCTGGAATATAATTGGTAGTCACCCACTGGTTCTTGGCATATTTCTTGATTAATCTGCATTGCTCATTCAAAAAATCATTAGTCTGCTTGGCTGCAAACCGACGATAATCCAGAATCTGATGATGATTCATAAACATCTGGGCAGTTTTAGGCAAGGTGATTTCCTCAAACCGAGAATAGACTTCACTCCAGAAAGCTGTTCCCCAGGCTGCGTTTAGTTCCTGAATATTGTGATGGTATTTCTCTTTCAAGAATTCCCGGAAAGCTTCTTCTGCTGCCTGATTATAGTCAAATTGTACAGCAGGCTCATTATCCAGCTGCCAGCCAATGATACGCGAGTCATTTCCATAATGGCGGGCCAGTTCTTCAATCATACGATAGGCCAATTTCCGGTAAACAGGAGACGCAAAAGAAGCATGTTGACGTGCCCCGTGGTCTTGCACAGTACCGTCTTCGGACTTCAGCAAAATCTCCGGATATTTACGGCTTAACCACACAGGAGGAGTAGCGGTAGAAGTACACATCACGACCTTCAAATCATATTTGGCCGCCAAAGCAACTGCCCGGTCCAGCCAAGAAAAATCATACACCCCTTCCTGAGGCTCCAGCTGTGCCCAGGCAAACTCCGCAAAATGGGTAAATTCAAATCCTAGTTCATGCATTTGTTTTAAGTCGCGTTCCCATTGACTTTCATCCCAGTGTTCCGGATAATAATAAGCTCCCGTCAATGTCAAGTCTTTGTCATTAAACCAGGTATGCTGGGCAAAAATTCCCCCACAGAACAGACAGCCGCATACCATTGCAAGCAAACGTTTTTTCATTGTATTCAAGTATTAGTTTTGAAATATATTACCCTTGCAAAGGTAGAAGGAAATCGCAATCAACTTGTATGATAGTTCATTTTTTTCAGGAAAGTGTATGATAATCGAGGAACATGTATAATAATCCATGCTCCTTTCAATTCAAGATGCGTAACTTTGCTGAAACAAGGACAACATTTTATCAAGAACTATGAATTCACTGAAATCATTTGTGACTGGATTTTTTGTATGGGGCATTTTAGGAGGTATTTCTGCACAAAACAAAGTACTTTCTTTCTCTATGCCTGATGGAGCAGGCACACTCCGATTAGGCGTTATTGAAAATAATTCAAGCCGATGGCTGGATGAAAAACAGACACAACTGCATATCGATTGCCAGCCACTCAGTAATACAAAAGGATTCATTCTGGAAATCGAAAATAAGAGAGAAGATATTACGTTGGGATGGGCTTTCGGAGGATGTGATGCAATCGCTCCCGAATCAAGTATTCAACCTCAATATTGCAAAGACAACGTTTTCAATGTAGAAGGTACACAGGTTACAATCTACCACGGAAAAGTCATGCAACTAAAAGTGACCAATCTCATAGTTCCTTCAGCTTCTTCCATTCGTTTATCTGACGGACATAAGCAAGATACTCCGTTGACACTTTTTACCTCTGGAAAGAAAACGGATGCACCCGTACTGGCAGCAACCTGCCTTATTCGAAAAGGAGAGAAAGTGTACTTCTGCGCATACAAGCAAAATGCAAAGGCCGACTATGCTGACTATATGTTACCTGAATTGTTTTACCAAGAAAAACAGCAACCATGAATAAGACAATCATCATCTGCCTGTGGATTTTGTTTCTCTGTACAAACATGCTGCAAGCAAAAATCTATAACGTAAAAGATTTTGGAGCCGTTGGCGACGGACAGCACATTGATTCTGAGGCTATCAACCAGGCTATCGTGCAAGCTGCCCGCGAAGGAGGTGGAACAATATATATTCCCGCTGGAGAGTATGCCTGTTATTCTATCCGGCTTGCCAATCGGATACATCTGTATCTGGAGCAAGGTGCTACCATTGTGGGGGCTTTCCCTACGGCCGAACAGGGATATGACAAGGCAGAGCCTAATCCTCATAACAGCTTCCAGGATTTCGGACACAGCCATTGGAAAAATTCCCTTATCTGGGGAATTAACCTGCAAGATATTACAATCAGTGGTCCAGGAAAGATTGACGGAAAAGGATTGACACGCGAAGAAAGTCGACGCGACGGAGTAGGCAATAAAGCCATCAGTCTGAAAGAATGCAAGAATGTTACACTGAAAGATTTGTCCATGTTCCGCTGCGGCCATTTTGCTCTACTGGCTACTGGAGTAGACAACTTGACCCTCGACAATCTGAAAGTAGATACCAACCGTGACGGATTTGACATCGACTGTTGCAAAAATGTACGTATCAGCCGATGCAGTGTCAATACTCCATGGGATGATGCCATTGTGCTAAAATCATCTTATGCGTTAGGATACTTTAAAGATACAGAAAACGTAACAATCTCCGATTGTTTTGTCAGCGGATACGATCGTGGAACCATGCTCAGCGGTACTTGGGAACTGGATGAGCCTCAGGCGCCGGACCATGGCTACCGTACAGGACGTATCAAACTGGGTACAGAATCTAGCGGAGGATTCAAGAACATTACAGTAACCAACTGCATTTTCGAACACTGCAGGGGACTGGCTTTGGAAACAGTAGACGGAGGGCATCTGGAAGACATCGAAATCAGCCATATCACCATGCGACACATTGTCAATGCCGGTATCTTTCTCCGTCTGGGAGCCCGTATGCGAAGCCCCGAAGGAACTCCAGCCGGAAGCATGAAGCGTATCCGTATCAGTCACATCAATGCATACGATGTAGATTCTCGTTATTCCTCCATTATCAGCGGTATCCCTAATGGAATTATAGAAGATGTTACCTTCGACCATATTCACTTGTATTATAAAGGAGGATATACAAAAGAGGATGGAAAAAGAGAACTTCCGGAACAAGAAAAGATATATCCTGAACCGTGGATGTTCGGTACTATCCCGGCAAAAGGCTTCTACATTTCACATGCTAAGAATATCTCGTTTCATCACATCAATTTCTATTATGAGAAACCGGATGGACGTCCTTTATTCGTAACCAAAGATGTAGAAAACATTCGCCTTACAGATATTCGGGAAAATGGAGAAAATGTTTCAGTCACAATAAATCAATAATCAAATATCACATAAAATGAAGACACAAAGGAAGTGGCTCATGGCATTGGCTGCCTGCAGCCTGGGAGTATTCAGCTCCGCACAAACAAATTATGATTTTAGTAAACTACAGCGAGAAAAACTCGGAAGAGGAGTTGTCGCCGTCAGAGAGAACACACAAAAAGTAGCCGTTTCATGGAGATATCTTTCTTCCGACCCGATGGAAACCGCATTCAATGTTTACCGGAACGGAAAAAAGATTGCACAAGTTCCAGCTGGAACAGGAACTTTTTATACAGACAATTATTCAGGAAACCAGAAAGTGGTCTATACGGTAAAACCTGTGGTCAATGGAAAAGAAACTTCAAATGAAGGGAGCTATACCCTTCCGGGAAATGCTCCTTCAGGATACATTGACATTCCACTGGACAAACCCACAGACGGTGTCACACCTGCTGGAGAAAAATACAGCTACAGTCCCAACGATGCATCCATCGGAGATGTGGATGGAGATGGAAATTATGAAATTATCCTGAAATGGGACCCATCAAACGCACACGACAATGCACACGATGGCTACACAGGAAACGTATACTTCGACTGCTACCGCCTGACCGGAGAAAAACTATGGCGCATCGATATGGGAAAAAACATACGTGCCGGCGCTCACTACACTCAGTTCATGGTATATGACCTGGATGGAGACGGAAAAGCTGAAATTGTAATGAAAACTTCCGACGGTACCATAGATGGAAAAGGAAAAGTAATTGGAGATGCCACAGCTGATTATCGCGAACCGGGAGATCCAAACCAGCCCAAAGGAGGAGATTTCTCTCCGAATGATCCACGAAGCAAAGGAAAGCCTACCGATCCTCTTCGTAACCAGGGACGTATACTGACTGGAAATGAATACCTGACTGTTTTCAATGGACTGACAGGTGAAGCCATGCAAACCATTGACTATATTCCATTACGTGGCGATTTAAAAGGCTGGGGAGACGAGCGTGCCAACCGTAGTGACCGTTTTCTGGCATGCGTTGCTTACCTGGACGGAGTTCATCCTAGCGTAGTCATGTGCCGTGGATATTATACACGTACCGTGCTGGCTGCATTCGACTGGAACGGAAAAGAACTGAAAAACCGCTGGGTATTCGATAGCAACAATCCAGGATGTGAGAAATATGCCGGACAAGGTAACCATAACCTCCGTGTAGGAGATATTGATCAGGACGGATGCGATGAAATCGTATATGGTTCCTGCACATTCGACCACGACGGGAAAGGACTTTATTCCACAGGAATGGGACACGGAGACGCCATGCACCTCACACAATTTGATCCGGCTTCAGCCAGTCTGCAAGTATGGGCCTGCCATGAAAACCGGAAAGACGGTTCTTCATTCCGCGATGCAAAAACCGGAAAAGTATTACTTCAATATCCCGACAAGACCGATGTAGGACGTTGTATGGCTGCCGAAATTGACCCGACAAGTCCCGGTGTAGAAATGTGGTCACTAGCCTCTGGAGGTATTCGTAACATCAAAGGAGAAGTAGTGGCAGAAAAAGTTCCCGGACTGTCTTACAACATGGCAGTATGGTGGGATGGCGACCTGCTCCGTGAACTGCTTGACAAAGGAAAAGTAAGCAAATACGACTGGAAAAACAAACGTTGCAATACCATCTTTACATTTGAAGGATGCGCATTTAACAATGGTACCAAATCTAATCCCTCACTTCAGGGCGACCTTATCGGTGACTGGAGAGAAGAGGTGCTGGTTCGTACGGACGACAATAAGTCTCTCCGCTTGTATGTAACTACAATTCCTACCGAATACCGCTTCCATACTTTCCTGGAAGACCCTGTATATAGAATCAGCATTGCTACACAGAACGTGGCTTACAACCAACCCACCCAGCCTGGTTTCTATATCGGGCCGGAGCTGAAAGGCACTTTCAGAGGATATACATTCAAATAACCCATTACGCTTACATTTAAAACTAGCTATATGAATAAACTCGTCTTAAACTTCGCACTGCTGGCGGCTCTTTCTGCCGGTCTTAGTGCCCATGCACAAAAGAAAAAGGAAGTCATCAATGACTCCAATACTCCACTTCATCTTTTGCAGCCTGATTATCAGGTAGGATATGGTATTGTATCAGCAGAAGACATCAAAAAAGACATGGACCGTGTCTTGAGATACCTGGAAAGTAACACACCGACCAAAGTAGTCGATAAACGTAACGGAAAAGTCATTACCGACTATGCGAACATGGATACCAATGCACAATTGGAAAGAGGAACTTTCCGTCTGGCCAGTTATGAATGGGGAGTTACTTATTCGGCCATGCTGGCTGCCGCAGAAGCTACGGGTGACGAAGCCTACAAAAAATATGTATACGACCGCTTCAAATTCTTATCGGAAGTAGCTCCTTACTTTAAAAAAGTATATGAAAAATACGGTACAACCGATGCACAGATGCTTCAGATTCTGACTCCTCACGCCTTGGATGATGCAGGAGCCGTATGTGCGGCAATGATGAAAGCACAGATGAAAGACAAAAGCCTGAAATTGCAGGACATGATTGACAATTACTTCCATTTCATCATGTACAAAGAGCATCGTCTGGCCGACGGAACATTTGCCCGTAACCGTCCTTACCACAACACATTGTGGCTGGACGACATGTTCATGGGCATCCCCTCTGTTGCTCTGATGGGACGCTATGCATCCGACCACAATGACAAATATTATCAGGAAGCCGTACGCCAGGTACTGCAGTTTGCAGAGCGCATGTTTGTTCCGGAAAAAGGCTTATTCCGTCACGGATGGGTAGAAGGTATGAAAGATCATCCGGCTTTCCATTGGGGACGTGCCAACGGATGGGCTATTCTTACCATGTGTGAAGTGCTGGATGTACTTCCGGCCGACTATCCCGGACGCGATAAGATTATCAGCCTGTTGCAGGCACACGTTCGCGGACTGGCAGCCTGTCAAAGCAAAGACGGTTTCTGGCATCAGTTGCTCGACCGCAATGACTCTTACCTGGAATCTTCTGCCACTGCCCTCTACGTATACTGCATGGCACATGCCATCAACAAAGGATGGATTGACGCCATGGCATACGGTCCGGTAGTGCAACTGGGATGGCATGCCGTATCTTCTGCTATCAATGCCCAAGGACAAGTAGAAATGACCTGTGTAGGAACCGGTATGGGATATGATCCGGCATTCTATTACTACCGCCCAGTAAATGTATATGCAGCCCATGGTTATGGTCCTTTTATTTGGGCCGGAGCCGAAATGCTCAATTTACTGAAGCACCAGCATCCGCGTATGAACGACAGCGCCGTACATTTCTATCCTACAGAACAGCAGACGAAAGAACCTATCTTCTTCTATTCTGAGCCGGGAAATCCACGTGAATTTGTAGCAGGAGTAAGCCGTATCAACGAAAAGAGTCCTGTCGCTTTCCTGATTGGAGACTCTACCGTAAAATGTGGAGCCGGCAACGGAGAAGATAACAAATGGGGATGGGGAAGCTACCTACAAAACTATTTTGACACTACCCGCATTAGCATTGAAAACTGTGCATTAGGAGGAAGAAGCAGCCGTACTTATTTCACAGAAGGTCTCTGGAACCGTGTACTCCCTGCCATCAAACCGGGTGATTATGTATTGATTGATTTCGGACACAACGACGGAGGCCCGATGAATACCGGACGTGCACGCGCTTCTCTGCCTGGTACTGGAGATGACTCTAAAAAAGTAGTCATGGAAAAAGACGGAAGCACAGAAGAAGTATACAGCTTCGGACACTACATCCGCATGTATATCCGCCAGGCAAAAGCTAAAGGCGCTAAAGTCATCGTGATGTCACATACTCCGGGCAACCGCTGGACAGACAACCGCATGAACCGCTGCGACAAGACTTACGGCAAATGGTCAAAAGAAGTAGCAGAACAGGAAGGTGTAAGCTTTATCGACTTGAACGACCTGACTGCCAAGAAATTTGAGGCCATGGGAAAAGAAAAGACTGCCGCTTACTATGCCGACTCTGTACACAATACGCAGGAAGGTGCTGTATTGAATGCAGAATCAGTGGTAGAAGGTATCCGTTCACTCCAGAACTGCGACCTGAAAGACTATCTGAAATAAGCATTTATAGATAAAATCAATGCCCCGCACTGCCAATTCAGTACGGGGCATTTTTTATGAGATACTATTTCTTTTTATTTCTGGAACTCAGCCCAGTCTGTCAGACGCATGTCACCTTTATTGATAAACACCTGATGCATACCCAATGCAGCAGATAAGCTGTGACAAGTCTGTCCTTTCGTAGAAATCTTCAGATAATCCCAAAGCAGTTGCTTGTAATCAGGATGTGCACAGTTTTCAATAACCGCTTCCGCACGTTCCATCGGGCTCTTTCCACGCAAGTCGGCTATACCCTGTTCGGTGATAATGACATTGACTGAATGCTCGCTGTGATCCAGATGAGATACCATCGGTACGATAGAGCTGATGCAACCTCCCTTGGCCGTCGACGGACAAGAGAAAATAGAAATATAGGCACTGCGGGTAAAGTCGCCGGAACCTCCGATACCGTTCATCATCTTGGTTCCGCAAATATGAGTGGAATTGACATTACCATAAATATCTACTTCAATAGCGGTATTCATTGAAATCACTCCAATACGGCGAACTACTTCCGGACAGTTGGAAATTTCAGAAGGACGCAGCACCAGTTTATGACGGAAAAAGTCCATATTGTCATAAATATCTTGCAAACAGTCATTCGTCACACTCAAAGAACAGGTACTACCAAACTTGATTCTACCCTCTTTCACCAGTTTAATAACGGAATTCTGAATCACTTCAGTGTACATCTCAAAAGGAGGAATGCTGGGATCCTTACCCAATGCGCTCAACACGGCATTAGCAATATTTCCTACTCCCGACTGCAAAGGAAGGAAGGTAGAAGGAATAATGCCCCTGCGCATGTCCGAAGCCAAGAATTCAGCCACATTCTGACCGATTTTATCTGTCACGGGGTCGGATTCATGGAAGCCACGCGCCTCATCCGGCATATTGGTTTCTACCACGCCAGCAATCTTGGAAGGGTCTACCTGAATATAAGGAAGACCAATGCGGTCGCTCGGACGAACGATAGGAATCGGACGACGATAAGGAGGACGTTCCATTTCATACAAATCGTGCATGCCTATCAGGCTTTTACTGTGTGCGGCATTCAATTCCACAATGACTTTATCAGCCAGTCGTGCAATGGTCGGCGTAATACCCACTCCCGCAGTCAGGTAAATACGTCCGTCTTCCGTAATTTCACAAGCTTCTATGATAGCCACACTTACATGTCCCAAGAAGCCGGAACGCAAACGCTGAGCCACTTGTGAAAGATGAATGTCTGTATAATTGATTTCGCCGTTATTTACAGCCTTCCGGAAGTCCGTATTAGTGGTATAAGGAGCACGGAACTTAATGGCATGTGCACGTGTCAGCATCCCGTCACAAGAATCTCCCGTCGAAGCTCCTGTAATCAGGCCAATCTGAAAAGATTCTCCCTTTGCGTGTTTTTCTTCTGCTATTTTCGCTAACTCTGCAGTCACAGCCTTCGGACTTCCGGCAGGGGTGAAGCCACTCAGTCCAACAATGTCTCCATCCTTAATATAGCTGGCAGCTTCGGCTGCCGTAATAAAGTTAAAGCTCATAGTATCAAGTGTTTTTTATGTTAGTATTAAAAAAGTTAGTCAATCAGTCATATTTACGGCGAAAAATCTCGGAATAGATAAAAGCCCTCCTTGCATCTGCTGCATTACGAAAAGCTATTTCAGGCTTCTGCTCCTCTTTTTTCGGTACATTCAATGCTTGTTCTTTCGGAGTGGAAGGTTTGGCTGAAGTATATCTCCGTTTCTTCCTTGCTTCGGGTACAGGAGCCGGTATCACTTCTTCAGGAATCTCCTCTTCCACAGAAAAAGATGCTGCCGGAGGTGCCTGCCTTACGGTCTTTACACGCTTCGGCTTCTTCTGTTTCTGGGTTCTGACCTGAAAAAGTCCCCAGCCAATTATACCTAAAAAAACAAGAATTTGAATTACATCCATAAATATTAAGTGTTAAGGTTTTCTTCAAAGATACGAATAAAATCTATATCTCCCACCCTTTTTATGGAAGTTAACCAAGAAACAGATATCTTTGCAAGCAAATTTTTAATATAGAAAACCTTATGACAAAAGAAGCTACAGGAGCAGACTTTAAATCTGCAACTGAAAACGAAAGCAAGAAATTGTTTATCGAGACCTACGGATGCCAGATGAATGTGGCAGACAGTGAAGTAATTGCATCTATCATGCAAATGGCCGGATATTCTCCTTGTGACACATTAGAAGAGGCCGATGCCGTGTTCATGAATACCTGCTCCATCCGCGACAATGCGGAACAGAAAATCCTGAACCGACTGGAGTTTTTCCATTCTTTGCGCAAAAAGCGGAAACACCTGATTGTGGGCGTATTGGGATGTATGGCCGAACGAGTGAAAAACGAACTGATTGAAAAACATCATGTAGACTTAGTAGCCGGTCCGGATGCCTACCTGACCTTGCCCGACCTGATTGCAGCCGTAGAAGCAGGAGAAAAAGCCATCAATGTGGAACTTTCTACTACGGAAACTTACCGTGACGTGATTCCTTCACGTATTTGCGGAAACCATATTTCAGGCTTCGTTTCCATCATGCGAGGATGCAACAATTTCTGCCATTACTGTATTGTACCTTATACACGCGGACGTGAACGTAGCCGTGACGTGGAAAGTATCCTGAACGAAGTACGTGACCTGCAACGAAAAGGCTATAAAGAAGTAACCTTGTTGGGACAGAACGTCAACTCATACCGTTTTGAAAAAGACGGCCAGACAGTGACCTTCCCCATGCTACTCCGCATCGTAGCCGAAACAGTGCCCGACATGCGTGTACGTTTCACCACTTCACACCCCAAAGACATGAGTGACGAAACGCTTCATGTCATTGCAGAAGTGCCCAATGTATGCAAGCATATCCACTTGCCCGTACAGAGCGGAAGCTCACGCATCCTGAAACTGATGAACCGTAAATATACCCGCGAATGGTACCTGGAAAGAGTAGCCGCTATCCGGAGAATCATCCCCGACTGCGGACTCAGTACCGATATTTTCTCGGGTTTCCATTCTGAAACAGAAGAAGACCATCAGATGTCTTTGTCGCTGATGCGCGAATGTGCGTACGACTCGGCTTTCATGTTCAAATATTCTGAACGACCGGGAACATACGCTTCCAAACATCTTCCGGACGACGTGCCCGAAGAAATCAAAATTCGCCGACTGAATGAAATGATTGAACTGCAGAACCAGCTTTCTGCCGAAAGCAATGCCAAAGATGTAGGAAAAACTTTCGAAGTATTGGTAGAAGGCGTATCCAAACGCTCTAAAGAACAGCTGTTCGGTCGTACGGAACAAAACAAAGTAGTAGTCTTTGACCGTGGCAACCACCGCATCGGTGATTTTGTAAAAGTAAAAATCACGGAATCAAGCTCTGCTACTCTGAAAGGCACAGAAGTAACCGAATAACTCTCCCAGAAATAGCTCTGAGAAGACAAAATAAAAAAACCTGCAGGCATCTTTTTCAGGATGCTTGCAGGTTTTTTACGTTTCACAAGGCGGGAACTTGTGTTTCCAGCATGCGAAACATAGGTTTCCGCTCCGCAAAACGTATGTTTCGCGTGAGGAAAATCTAAATACTTACAGCCCGTATGCCTATTGATACAAGCCTGTTCTTTAATTATTCTCTTCTGGCTTCCGGCATGATCAGCCAAAGAATCAAATAAACCAGTCCACCGGAAAAAGCTGTAAAAAATGTAGCCAGTACGTAAATAATACGCACCAAAGTAATATCCCATTCAAAATAATCGGCTATCCCAGCACAAACCCCACCTATCATACGATTGTTTGACCGTGTCAATCTTTTTTTCTCCATAATCTATTGGCAAATATTCATTATTCGGGGCTAAGTTACAAAAAACATACATAAAGCATTCTATACTCTTAAAAACTTTTAAAGAAAATCATGCCATAGGCTTTTTATTTGTTATTTTGCAGCAAATTAGGGAATAAAGTGAATATACTGAAAATAGATAAATGTCCACTTTGTGGAGGAAATCACTTTGAAGAGGTAATGACATGTACAGACCACTATGCTTCCGGTGAGTCCTTTCAGATTTGTCGTTGCAAAGACTGCGGTTTCCAGTTCACTCATCCTGTTCCGGTTGAAGCAGAAATAGGACGCTACTACGAAACTCCAGATTATATTTCACACAGCGATACGCACAAAGGGTTGATGAACCGTGTATATCACTGGGTGCGCCGTGTGATGCTTGCCCGTAAAGCACGCCTTGTCAAGCATAACTCCCGATTAAGCCAGGGCAGCCTGCTGGACATCGGTACCGGCACAGGCTACTTTCCGCATTTCATGCAGGAAAGAGGATGGCACGTTTCTGCCATCGAAAAAAGCCCTCAGGCCCGCCAGTTTGCCAAAGAGCATTTTGAACTGGACGTGGCAGCTCCGGAAGCTCTCAATGAGTTTGCCAACAAGTCGTTCGATGTCATCACGTTGTGGCATGTCATGGAGCATCTGGAACATTTGAATGAAACCTGGGAGACACTGAAACGTATTCTGAAAGACCAGGGCATACTCATTATAGCTGTGCCCAACCCTACTTCATTCGATGCCGAAAAATACAAAGAAATGTGGGGTGCCTACGATGTTCCCCGACACTTGTGGCATTTCAGTCCCTCCGTCATGCAGCAGTTTGGAGCCAAACACGACTTTATTCTCTGCGAACGGCATCCGATGCCTTTTGATGCGTTTTACGTATCTATGCTGAGCGAGAAGTACCGGAAAAGTGCTTTCCCGTTCATAAAAGGCCTGATTACCGGAGCGGAAGCATGGATTGTTTCACTGGCCAAGAAAGACCGGAGCAGTTCCATGATTTATGTATTCAGAAAAAAATAAGAAATTATGAGTCAGAAGTCGGGTAGCCTTTTCGATATGCAATTCATTACCTCCTGCATCAGTACAATGCTGGTACTGCTGTTGTTGGGTATGGTGGTCTTTTTTGTGATGACCGCCAACAATCTTTCTGTATACGTACGTGAGAATATCAACTTTTCCGTTCTTCTCAACGACGACATGAAAGAAGCAGAAGCCATCCGCTTCCAAAAGCAGCTGGAAGAAGAGCCTTTTGTGAAACAGGCCACCTACATATCGAAAGCACAGGCCCTGAAGGAACAGACAGAAGCCATGGGAACAGATCCGGCTGAATTCTTAGGCTATAATCCGTTTACGGCTTCCATCGAAATCAAGCTCAATGCAGCATATGCCAATTCTGACAGTCTGAGCTGGATTCAGGAAAAACTGCTGGATAATAAAAAAGTCATTGAAGTAAATTATCCGCAGGACCTGATTGACACCATCAACCAGAACATACGTAAGATCAGCATGTTCCTGTTAGGGCTGGCTGCTTTGCTCACCCTTATTTCATTTGCATTGATCAACAATACCATACGACTGACCATTTACTCCAAACGTTTTCTGATTCACACCATGAAACTGGTAGGTGCAAGCTGGTCATTCATCCGGCGACCGTTCATTGTCAGAAATGTATGGATAGGCATTCTTGCGGCGGCTATGGCCAATGCCCTGCTTATCAGTATGTCCTACATGCTCGTCAATTATGAGCCGGGGCTACTGGAACTTATTACTCCGGAAGTTATGCTTTGCGTAATGGGTGCTGTTTTTATCTCGGGTATCCTCATCGCCACCTTATGTGCCTACATCTCCATCAACAAATATTTGAAGATGAAAGCCGGAGATTTATATCGCCTTTAATGTTCAAACTAAATAGACAAAATTCATTATGGACAAAAAAAGTTTTGCTTTTGATAAAACAAACTTCATACTGCTTGCCATAGGTATGATAGTCATTATCATCGGATTCCTGTTAATGAGCGGACCAGGCTCCACTGAAACAGCTTTTGAACCAGATATTTTCAGTGTACGCCGCATCAAAGTAGCTCCCGTTGTTTGCTTTTTGGGATTTATTTTCATGATTTATGGCATTCTGAGAAAACCTAAAGATAAAGAAATAATTACAAAAGAAGAGGAAAAATTATAATGGAAGGAGATTTAAACTTATTTCAGACAATTGTAATTGCTATTGTAGAAGGACTTACCGAATTTCTTCCGGTATCATCTACAGGACACATGATTATTACCCAACACATTTTAGGGGTAGAAAGTACGGATTTTGTCAAGGCTTTTACATTTATTATCCAGTTTGGTGCAATCCTGTCGGTGGTATGTTTATACTGGAAAAACTTTTTCCGTCTCAATCATACGCCCATGCCAGAAAATTGTACTCCAGTGAAGCGTTTCCTTCACAAATATGATTTTTACTGGAAGTTATTAGTTGCTTTTATTCCTGCCGCTGTATTGGGACTTCTTTTCAGTGACATGATAGATGCGATGCTGGAAAGCGTAACTGTAGTAGCTGTCATGTTAATAGCAGGAGGTATATTTATGCTATTCTGTGACAAAATTTTCGGCAACGGAAGCGAAAAAACTGTTTTGACAGAAAAAAGAGCCTTTTTTATAGGATTATTCCAATGTATTTCTATGATACCGGGAGTATCACGCTCCATGGCGACAATTGTAGGAGGTATGGCACAAAAACTTACCCGAAAGAAAGCAGCAGAATTCTCTTTTTTTCTGGCTGTGCCCACCATGTTTGCAGCTACAGTGTATAAAATGGCCAAATTATTCATGGATGGAGGAACAGAAATCATATCGACGAATCTGACAACTTTAATTGTGGGTAATGTCGTAGCCTTCATCGTAGCATTGCTGGCTATCAAATTTTTCATCAGCTTTGTGACAAAATATGGATTTGTAGCTTTTGGCTGGTACCGTATCATTGTAGGAAGCATCATACTAATCATGTCTTTTTTAGGATATAATTTAGAATTGGCTTAATGAATTTCAAAGAAGGAGAAGTATTATATTTTGACAAGCCACTGCGATGGACCTCTTTTGCCGTGGTGAATAAGATAAGATACCACATCAGCCGCAAATTAGGAGTAAAGAAAATAAAAGTAGGACATGCCGGCACACTCGATCCGCTGGCCACCGGAGTGATGATTATCTGTACCGGAAAGGCCACAAAGCGTATTGAGGAGTTCCAGTATCATACGAAAGAGTACATTGCCACTCTCCAGCTGGGAGCAACCACTCCCTCATTCGACCTGGAAAAGGAGATTGACGCGACTTACCCTACCGACCATATCACCAAAGAAATGGTCAAGGAAACATTAAAGAAGTTTGTCGGCACCATTGAACAGGTACCACCAGCATTTTCCGCATGCAAAGTTGACGGTAAGCGTGCATACGACCTGGCAAGAAAAGGAGATGAAGTAGAACTGAAGCCCAAGATTCTGGTCATCGATGAAATCGAGTTGCTGGAATGCAACCTGCCGGAAATTAAGATACGGGTAGTCTGCAGCAAGGGTACTTACATACGGGCATTGGCCAGAGACATTGGTCAGGCACTGCAAAGCGGTGCCCACCTGACCGGTCTGATACGTACACGGGTAGGAGAAGTAAAGTTGGAAGACTGCATGAAAGTGGAAGATTTTGAAGCCTGGCTCGACCAGCAAGAAATAGAAGTTATAAACGATTAAGGAAAGAAAGGAAGAAGATGAAACTGTCACAATTCAAATTCAAGTTGCCGGAAGAAAAAATCGCTCTTTATCCGGCTAAATACAGAGATGAATCCCGCCTGATGGTAATTCACAAGTCAACCGGAGAAATTGAACATGTCAATTTCAAGGATATACTGAACTATTTCGACGACAAAGACGTGTTTATCTTTAACGATACCAAGGTCTTTCCTGCTCGTTTGTATGGTAACAAGGAAAAAACGGGTGCCCGCATTGAAGTATTCCTGCTCCGTGAGTTGAACGAAGAACTGCGCTTGTGGGATGTACTGGTAGACCCCGCCCGTAAAATCCGTATCGGTAACAAGTTGTATTTCGGCGACGATGACTCTATGGTGGCCGAAGTAATTGACAATACGACTTCTCGCGGACGTACACTCCGCTTTTTGTACGACGGTCCTCATGATGAATTCAAGAAGGCTTTGTATGCCTTGGGAGAACCTCCATTGCCTCCTTTCATCCATCGTCCGGCAGAACCGGAAGACGAAGAACGTTTCCAGACTATCTACGCCAAAAATGAAGGAGCCGTTACCGTACCGGCAGCCGGTCTTCACTTCAGCCGTGAACTTATGAAACGTATGGAAATCAAGGGCATTGATTTCTCTTTCATTACCATGCACGCCGGATTGGGTAACTTCCGCGACATCGACGTGGAAGATTTGACCAAGCATAAAATGGATTCGGAACAGATGTTCGTCAACGCGGAAGCCTGCCGCATCGTCAACGAAGCCAAAGACAGAGGCAACAAGGTATGTGCCATAGGTACTACCGTGATGCGTGCCATTGAAACAGCTGTGGGTACAGACGGCCACTTGAAAGAGTTCGAAGGATGGACCAACAAATTTATTTTCCCTCCTTACGACTTCTCAGTAGCCAATGCCATGGTAAGCAATTTCCACATGCCACTTTCTACCATGCTGATGCTTGTATGTGCTTACGGAGGATATGAACTGATCATGGATGCTTACAACATCGCACTGAAAGAAGATTACCGTTTTGGTACTTACGGTGATGCCATGCTGATTCTGGATAAATAAAACCATCACTCTATGGCAACAGTTTATTTGGGATTAGGTACAAACCTTGGCAATAAAGAAGCTAATTTACGTACCGCCATCTATAAACTACAGGAAAGGATAGGGAAGCAAGTTTCCCTATCCTCTTTTTATGAAACAGCTCCTTGGGGATTTGAATCAGACCACAGTTTCCTCAATGCAGCAATCGGACTGGAAACCAGCCTCTCTCCTATTGAGATATTGCACATCACACAGGAAATAGAAAAAGAGCTCGGCAGGACAAAGAAATCAGTCAACGGCAGCTACAGCGACCGACTCATTGATATTGATATTCTTTTATACGACACTCTCGTGCTCCAGACACCTGAACTTACGATTCCCCATCCCTTGATGACGGAAAGAGATTTTGTGATGAAACCCCTAATCGAAATTGCGGGAAACGTAATCCACCCTACCCGGGAAAAAACATTGTCCGAACTATATCAGGGATAATTTGGCAACAGGCAAGTAGCATAAAGCTATGTTAAAAAGAAACTGAAATTGTAATTATTCCAATTTATATCACTATCTTTGCAACGAAAATAAAAAGTGGAAAGATTTGAGTAGCTTGCAACCACGGAAAAAAATGCTAAAACACATTGTTATTTCCCCGAAGATTACTTCTCTACTCTGTCCGTACACGGATAAAAACAAACCATTAACAATTTTAATTTACCACAACAATGGGATACTTATTCACATCCGAATCGGTGTCTGAAGGACACCCCGACAAAGTGGCCGATCAAATTTCGGACGCTGTGCTTGACAAACTGTTGGCTTACGACCCCAGTTCAAAAGTAGCTTGCGAAACTCTGGTAACTACCGGACAGGTGGTACTGGCAGGAGAAGTGAAAACCAAAGCGTATATTGATTTGCAGCGCGTAGCACGCGAAGTAATTAATAAGATAGGCTATACCAAGAGCGAATACATGTTCGAAGGTAATTCATGCGGTGTATTCTCTGCCATTCACGAACAAAGCCCTGACATCAATCGTGGAGTAGAACGCGAAGACCCGATGAATCAGGGAGCAGGCGACCAGGGTATGATGTTCGGTTATGCTACCAACGAAACAGAAAACTACATGCCGCTGTCACTCGACCTGGCACACAAGCTGCTGATGGTATTGGCCGACATCCGTCGTGAAGGAAAGGTGATGACTTACCTTCGTCCGGACTCTAAGAGTCAGGTAACGATCGAATACGATGACAACCGTCGTCCGGTACGTATTGATACCATCGTAGTATCTACTCAGCACGACGAATTTATCCAGCCGGAAAATGACTCAAAAGAAGCTCAATTGAAGGCAGATGAAGAAATGCTGGCACAGATTCGCAAGGACGTGATTGAAATCCTGATGCCGCGTGTCATTGCAGAAATCCACAACCCGCAGGTACTGGCTTTGTTCAACGACCAGATTAAATACCACGTAAACCCGACAGGTAAGTTCGTGATTGGTGGTCCTCACGGTGATACCGGACTGACTGGCCGTAAGATTATTGTAGATACTTACGGTGGTGCCGGAGCTCACGGAGGAGGTGCTTTCTCAGGAAAAGACCCCAGCAAGGTAGACCGTAGTGCTGCATACGCTGCACGCCACATTGCCAAGAATCTGGTAGCTGCCGGAGTAGCAGACGAAGTATTGGTACAGGTTTCATACGCCATCGGAGTGGCACGTCCGATCAATATCTACGTAAATACTTACGGACGTAGCAATGTAGCTCTGACCGACGGAGAAATCGCTAAGAAAGTGGATGAAATCTTCGATATGCGTCCGCGTGCCATCGAAGAACGCTTGAAACTGCGTAACCCGATTTATAGCGAAACTGCTGCTTACGGCCACATGGGCCGCGAACCGCAAATCGTTACCAAACATTTCGAATCGGCTTACGAAGGCAACAAAGACGTAGAAGTGGAACTCTTCACCTGGGAGAAACTGGATTATGTAGACAAAGTGAAAGAAGCTTTCGGACTGAAATAAGCTGAAACCTTCCACTAACCATACAGAGGGCTTGATACATCAGAAGATGGTCAGGCCCTTTTTGTTGGAATAACGGTTGGCTATACACTCACCTTTATCTATCTTTGAATCCTCGAAGATAGGATGCGGTTCGGCAATACTTACGCTCAAAAGCAAGCTTTTGGCTTGGCATTGCACTCACCTTTACCTATCTTTGCAAAAACTAAAAAAGACCATGAACGAAATCAAAAATATATGCGTATACAGTGCTTCCAGCACCAAAATAGACCCTGTTTATTTCGAAGCAGCCGAAGAACTTGGAAAAATTCTTGCACAAAAACATATCAACCTTATTAACGGAGCCGGATGTCTGGGACTGATGTGCCGAATCAGTGACGCAGCTCTTGCTGCCGGAGGAACCGTAACCGGTGTCATTCCCCGATTCATGGTGGAACAAGGGTGGCACCACAAAGGACTGACCCGACTGATAGAGACGGAAAGCATGCACGAACGCAAACAACTTATGGCCGATTTGTCCGACGGAGTCATTGCCCTGCCCGGAGGATGCGGTACACTGGAAGAGCTGCTGGAAATCATTACCTGGAAACAGCTTGGACTGTACCTGAAGCCCATCGTCATATTGAATACCAACGGATTTTATAACCCGCTGCTAGAGATGCTTCAACAAGCTATTTCCCAGAACTTCATGCGAAAAGAACACGGAAATATCTGGCACGTGGCACAAACTCCCGAAGAAGCTGTAAATTTATTATATACCATCCCTCACTGGAGCAAAGAAATTCGTAAATTTGCCGCAATATGAACAAGTTTTGCCATACCGGTTTCTCACAGATTCAAGAACTCTACAATCAGCACGTAGAGCAGATAGACAGTGCACTGCAGCATTGTAAGGAAACACCGTGTACAAACGGTATGGCAGGAGAACCCATTCCTTATCAGTTACGAAATGACTTTGCAGTTACCGGAATTGTATTTCTTTGCTTTTTTTTGGCCGTATACGCCCTAAAAAACGGGAAAAAATACCTCTATCAACACATCAAAAGTTTTTTCCGCCACAAAGAAAGAGCGGGGCTTTTTGACGACACTTCTAATTTCAACATCCGCTACACCCTGAGCTTAGGAAGTATAAGCTGCATATCCGCCGGATTATTTGTATATGATTTTTTCTCTAAAACCGAACCATTTCTGTTCCAAATAGTTTCGCACTATGCCATTCTGTTTATCTACATATTCTGCGTACTATTGACAGTGACAGGAAAAGCCCTTTTATACCAATTTATCAACTGGATTTTCTTTGACAAAGAAAGAAATAAAGCCTGGATTTCTGCCTATTTTGATCTGCTCTCCGGTATTTCTCTTGTCTTATTTCCTTTGTCACTGCTCGTCGTTTATTTCAATTTAGACTTTCACTTTTCTAAAACCTTCGTACTCACAGCAGTAATATCTTTCAAAATATTGTTATTTTATAAGTGTATTAGGAACTTTTTTAATCATTTTCATGGCATTTTACATTTAATTCTGTACTTTTGCACCCTCGAAATCATACCCTTACTTTTCCTCTGGAAAGGATTGATATATATAAATAACATTTTGATTTTAAAATTTTAGTAACGTTGAAAATAAAGAAAGTCCTCGTTTCTCAGCCAAAACCGACGACTGAAAAGTCCCCTTATTTTGACATTGCTGAGAAGTACGGAGTGAAGATAGATTTTCGCCCGTTTATTAAAGTAGAAAGTTTGTCAGCTAAAGAATTCAGACAACAGAAGGTTTCTATCTTAGATCATACAGCCATTGTGTTTACTTCACGCCATGCTATCGATCACTTCTTTAGCTTGTGTGCAGAGTTACGCGTAACAATTCCGGAAACAATGAAATATTTCTGTACTTCGGAAACAATTGCTCTGTATATTCAGAAATACGTTCAATACCGCAAGCGTAAAGTATTCTTCGGTGCTACTGGAAAGTTCGCTGACCTGCTTCCGCAAATTATCAAGCATAATACGGAAAAATACTTTATTCCGATGTCGGACGTACACAATGACGAAGTAAAAGACTTGCTCGACAAGAACCACATCCAGCACACGGAAGCTGTAATGTATCGTACTGTCAGCAACGATTTCACTCCAGAAGAAGAATTCAACTACGACATGCTGATATTCTTCAGCCCGGCAGGTATTCAGTCATTGATGAAGAACTTCCCGAACTTCGAACAGAAAGATATTGCTATCGGAAGCTTCGGACCGACTACTGCTAAAGCCGTAAAAGATGCAGGCCTGCGTCTTGATTTGGAAGCTCCTTCAAGTGCAGCTCCTTCCATGCCGGCAGCGTTGGATATGTTTATCCGCGAACACAACAAATAAAAAAAATAATTCTGACGAACAAAGCGAAGCAATCCATTTTCTCATTACTTCGCTTTGTTTTATTATATACCCTCTATGAGCGATTCTCTAAAATTAACCCTACCGAAAGTAGAACGACTGAACAGCCGGATTCTGATTGAAAGACTGTTTACAGGAGGCAGCAAATCACTACCTGCTTTTCCGCTGCGTATCGTATACATGCCGGTAGAGGGAGAGAATCTACCTGCAGCCACTATCCTGATTAGCGTACCGAAAAAAAGATTCAAGCGTGCAGTCAAACGCAATCGTGTAAAACGTCAGGTACGTGAGGCCTACCGTAAAAACAAACACATCCTGCTGGATGCGTTAAAAGACTCAGGACGGAAAATTGCCATTGCCTTTATCTGGCTCGACAATGAGCTGCATGAATCGGCCGATGTGGAAGCTAAGGTGGTTAAATTGTTGCAACTTACCGCAGAACGTCTGGCATGAAAAAGCTCATTTCTTTCCTGCTCCTGCTCCCCATTTATTTTTACCGGAACTGCATTTCACCCTTTACGCCTCCCTCCTGTCGCTTCACTCCGACTTGCTCTCAATATGCTATAGAAGCGATACAAAAGCACGGGCCTTTCAAGGGGCTTTACTTAGCCATACGGCGCATTCTTCGTTGCCACCCGTGGGGAGGTTCGGGATATGATCCGGTTCCTTAAAAGCCTGTTTTCACATGATTGACACTCCCTTTTTTGACGCGCATACACATCATTTGTCCCAGCCACAGACCACCTCTATCGTGAGCTGCCGCATGGACGAGAAAACGGCTTCTTCTTACCTGCAAGCTCCATTTATCTCCGTCAGCCTGCATCCGTGGTACCTCACGGAAGAAAACATTCAGCCACAAATAGATTGGCTGATACAAACTGTCCAAAGTGATTCGCGAGTAGTCGCACTGGGAGAAGCCGGGCTGGACAAAGTATGCGATACCCCTTTCAACTTGCAAATACAAGCTTTCAGAAAAGCGATAGAGTTATCAGAGACATATCATCTCCCCTTAGTGATACATTCTGTAAAAGTCACTGCAGAGCTGTTTGCCTTGCACAAGGAATATCACCCCGCACAAGCCTGGATTATCCATGGTTTCCGGGGTAAAAAAGAACTTGCTACCGACCTGATACGACACGGATTTTATCTCTCTTTCGGAAAAAAATACCAGGAAAAAGCATTGTCCATTGTCCCTGCAGACAGATTATTATTGGAAAGCGATGAAGCAGACACAGACTTTCCGAGCTTCTACCGGCAAGTAGCTTCACTACGCGGAACCTCTTTTGACAGCTTGGTTGAAAATATCAAAGAAAATGCTAACCGTCTCTTTTTTAATCGCTAAAAATTGGTTATTCAGATAAAGTGTCGTACTTTTGCTTCTGTATTATTAAATAAATATGTTAAACTAAGAATTTCATTCGATGAATTTTGTAGATGAACTAAGATGGCGTGGAATGGTACATACCATGATGCCGGGCACAGAAGAATTGCTGGAGAAGGAAATGGTGACAGCTTACCTGGGTATTGACCCTACAGCTGACTCGTTGCATATCGGCCACTTGTGTGGCGTGATGATGTTGCGTCATTTCCAGCGTTGCGGCCACAAACCGCTGGCTCTGGTAGGAGGTGCAACCGGTATGATTGGAGACCCTTCAGGTAAGTCACAGGAACGTAACTTGCTGGATGAGGAAACACTGCGCCACAATCAGGAGTGTATCAAGAAGCAGTTGGGCAAATTCCTCGATTTCGAATCGGATGCCCCTAACCGTGCAGAACTGGTAAACAACTACGACTGGATGAAAGACTTCTCTTTCCTGGATTTTGCCCGCACCGTAGGAAAACACATCACCGTGAACTACATGATGGCAAAGGAATCGGTTCAGAAACGTCTGAACGGAGAAGCACGCGACGGTCTTTCATTCACTGAATTTACTTATCAGCTGTTACAAGGATACGATTTCCTGCATCTGTATGAAACCAAAAACTGCAAGCTTCAGCTGGGTGGTTCTGACCAGTGGGGAAACATCACCACGGGAGCAGAATTAATCCGCCGTACCAACGGAGGTGAAGTATTTGCCCTGACTTGTCCGCTGATTACAAAGGCCGACGGTGGTAAATTTGGTAAGACAGAATCAGGAAATATCTGGCTGGACGCACGATATACCTCTCCTTACAAGTTCTATCAATTCTGGCTGAATGTAAGCGACGAAGACGCTAAGCGTTATATCAAGATATTCACTTCACTGAGCAAAGAAGAAATAGAAGGCCTGATTGCAGAACACGAACAGGCTCCTCACTTGCGTGTACTCCAGAAACGTCTGGCTAAGGAAGTAACTATCATGGTTCACTCTGAAGCTGACTACAACGCTGCTGTAGAAGCTTCCGGCATCCTGTTTGGCAACGCTACTTCTGAAGCATTGAAGAAACTGGATGAAGATACCCTGCTTTCTGTATTCGAAGGCGTTCCTCAGTTTGAAGTAGCCAAATCGGATATTGAAGCCGGCATCAAAGCGGTAGATTTATTCACTGAAAAGGCTGCTATCTTCCCTTCAAAAGGTGAGATGCGTAAGCTGGTACAGGGCGGCGGCGTTTCTTTGAACAAAGAAAAACTGGCTGCATTTGACCAGGAAATTACCACCGCCGACTTACTGGATGAAAAATACCTGCTCGTACAGCGCGGAAAGAAAAACTATTATCTGGTAATTGCCAAGTAAATTCTTTTAGAAAAAATACCGGAAGGCTGTCTCAATTCAATTTGGGGCAGCCTTTCTTATGTCTTACAGTTCCGTCCATAACTCTTTATCCAACAGCAAGGGTCAAGTTGCCAGTACTTTCAGGCCAGTACTGCAGTACTCCCTAAGCAGTACTTTAGTACTTTCAAGGAAGTACTGAAGTACTGACTAAGAAGTACTGGCAGGAGATGGAAATCACCTCAGAAAATAAAGCCTGAGAGCAAAAAAATACCGGCTGACTCCTTGTGAATCAACCGGTACTTTAGGATATGTCCGGAAAGCAATCCTTCCAGATATTTTAGCACTTATTTCTTTGCATCCAGTTCTTTAAGCAATTCATCTACCGCAGCCTTCAACTGTGTATCCTCTCCTTTCACTACTGTTTCAGGCGCATTCAACACATATACATCCGGCTCCAGCTCTTTGTTTTCCAGGTAACTTCCGTCCGGCAGACGATAACCCACAACAGGAATACCGTAAATCAAATCCGGGTCTTGCATCCGTACCCAGTTTACACTGGTCATGGTTCCAGGTACCGGAGCACCTACCAGCTTACCTATCTGGCGATGTTTATATACCCACGGGGTGCCGTGTGCGTTGGAATAGTTGGCTTCACACTGTAACATGATAGAAGGCTTGTTCCAGCGACGGCTCGGCATATCGCATGCTTCACGACCACGGATTACCTGTGTCAAATACTTCTGACCACTGAACAGCACTTCAATATCTTCATGCAAACGACCTCCTCCGTTGAAACGGGTATCAATCACAATACCTTCGCGGTTGTTGTATTTACCCAAAATATCAGAATATACCGTACGGAAGCTGCCGTCGTCCATTGATTCGATATGTACATATCCCAGACGGCCATTTGACCATTTATCCACATCTGCCGCACGCTGTTTTACCCAACGTTCATACAGCAGACTGCTCAGCGTTCCCCCACTGATAGGCTTCACCACTTCATCCCAGCGTTCTTTTGATTGTGCATCGTAGAATGAAACCAATATCTTCTTGCCAGCCTTTCCGTTCAGCAACGCAGAGAAATCAGCATCTACCGGCTGACCGTCAATCTTTTCAATCACCACACCCGGTTTTACCCGTGTCGTTTTCCGGTCGAACGGACCTTTTTCCACCACTTCGTCCACTTTCATGCCTTTTCCGGTATAATTCCAGTCATAAAGCAATCCCAAGCTGGCAGTTGCTTCTTTTGCTCCCGGACGATAACGGCCACCTGTATGCGATACGTTCAGTTCACCCAGCAATTCACTCAGCATTTCCGCATAATCATACTTATTATTAATATGCGGCAGGAAACGACGATAATTAGCGGTCATAGCCTTCCAGTCTACCCCGTGCATATTCACCTCATAAAAACGCTTCTGTTCCTCACGGCACATATTATCATACATATAGGCACGTTCGGCAGCCAAATCCATCTTCATTTCTGCACGATAAGAAATCGGTTTCAGCTTCTCACCGCCCAAATCCATTTTCTGCATGGAACCTGAACCTAATACGAAAAGATTTTTTCCTTCCTTATCCATTTCCATATCAGCCCAACCGGAACCCATCTTGTGTAACAATTTGGTTTCCCGTTTGCGCAAATCCATCTTCCACATATCAAATCCACGCTCAAAAGCTGACAGGTAATACAGGCTTTCTCCATCCTTTGAAAGAATGGCCGAAGCGATGCTCGATGAATTCGGAGTCAGACGTACGATGCGGTCCTGAATGCCCTCCAGTTCCACCACGATGTCTTTCACCTTATCGGCTTCCTCTTTCTTATCTTTATCTTCTTTTTTATCTTCTTTCTTTCCGTCTTTCTTGTCCGCAGCTTTTTCCTGTTCTTTTTCCAGTTCCTTCTGGAGTTCATAATCCTCCTTGCTCATGCGGAACTTGTCGTAGGCATCCTGATTGACAAATACCATCATCACATCGTCCAGTGAACCCCATGAGGCGTGATTTCTCATACCGTAACGCTCTGTAGTAAACAAAATGGCATTACCGTCCATTGTCCACTTCGGAGAACTGCTTGTATAACCACTGTTCGTCAGGTTGACTAACTCTCCCTTTCCATCTGCACTGACCAAAGCAATGTCCGTGTAAGGATCATGCTTGTTTCCGATAAATTCCAGTGTAAACCATTTACCGTCGGGCGACCAGGCATAATTAAACCCTCCACTCAATTCATACCATGTGCTTCCATCGGTAATCTGACGTACCTTATTCGTTTCCAAATTCAGCACTTTCAGGCGGATACGGTCCTCAATGAAAGCCACTTCCTTGCCATCGGGTGAGAACTTAGGATACATCCGTTCCACAGTCTTCGAAGGCAACAGCACTTCTTCTTTTATCAATGTCGCATTCGGGAAATTCAAATCCTCTTTCCGTTCAATTTCTGCCTTATAAAGCTGCCAGTTTCCATCGCGTTCGCTGGCATATACCAGTGTACGGTTGTCTGCCCCGAAAGAAAGTCCTTCTTCTGCTTCAGGTGTGTGCGTAATCTGCTTGGTAGTACCATATTCCACAGAAGTCACAAATACTTCTCCACGTACAATGAAAGCCACCTGCTTGCCGTCGGGCGAAGCTACTGCTTCCGATGCTCCCCGAGTATAGCTCAATGTAACCGGAATTTCCTGATCATCCCGCGTCAATGACACATTCACCTTACTTGGCTTTCCGCCTTGTTTCTGCGTATAAATTTCTCCATTATAGGTATAGCACAGCGTACCGTCGCCTCCCAAAGAAAGAAAACGTACCGGATGTGTAGAGAATGAAGTCAGCGGTTTCACCTGTTCCGGATTATCCAGCGGGAAAGAATAGACGTTAAACGAGCCTTTGTTGCGTTCACTCAAGAAGAAAACCTCCTTACCATCCGACGAAAGCACCGGATTACGGTCCTCTCCTGCCCGCTTGGTCAGATTGGTATGCTTGCCCGAAGCCATATCGTACATCCATACATCCCGTGTAATAGAAGAAGTATGATGTTTACGCCATTCATCTTCAAATCCTTTCCGGTCCTGATACAAGAACTTGTCGCCTGCCGCATTGAAACAAACCATTTCGGCAGGAGTTCCCAGAATTTGTTCCGTTTTTCCACCTTCCGCAGGAACCTTATACAGTTCTGTCATGGCAGAAGTCGGAAACAATGCACTGCTGGCAGGGTCCTGAATGCTTGCAGAAAATACAATAAACTTTCCATCCGGTGTAAACGCAGAAGGAATCTCCGAAGCAGAATTCGTAGTCAGTCTGCGGGCAGAACCTCCATTAGCCGGCATAACAAACACATCCGTATTTCCAAAACGATCGCTGGCAAAAGCAATCTGTTTACCGTCCGGCGACCACACCGGCGATGACTCATACGACTCTTGTGTAGTCAGCTGTACCGCTTCTCCACCCTTGGCAGACACTTTGTAAATGTCGCCCTTATAACAAAATACAATTTCTTTTCCGTCTGGAGAAATACGTACGTCACGCATCCATAGCGGAGTAACCGCCATGGCATGTGCAAAAGTAGTCCCCAGCAACAATGTGCACAATATTTTTTTCCTCATAAGCTAAGTTGTTTTGCAAACAAAGGTAAGGATTCCCGTCAGAAACAGAAAAAAAGTCAGAAATTATTTGGAAGGTATTCATAAAAACGCTTATCTTTGCAGCGTTTTCTGAGGAAAACACCAAGAAGTTTGGACTATGGTGTAATGGTAGCACAACAGGTTTTGGTTCTGTTTGTCCAGGTTCGAATCCTGGTAGTCCAACAACCAATCAAAGAAAGAGGGTGTGTCAAAACTCATTTTTTGAAAAATATGATCTTAAAATTTGAAATTTGAGCATCCTAAAAGACTAAAGAAAGGGTCGTATCATTACTCAATACAGAGTTTGATACGACCCTTTTAAATATTATAGTTTACAATCTATAACTTTGGGGAGTAGTCATTTTAGTTTGACACACCCTCAACTACAAACAAATTATGAAATTTATTCAGGAAATACAAAATCTATATTTACTATTGTATCGTAGCGATATTTAGTAGAAGAATGGAAATCTTCACTTAACTTAAATATATTAACAGCAGAATTCAAATTAAAAGCTATATCAAGTGATTTATTAGTTTCCGAAGACATTGAAAATGAAATATGTTGTGTCAAATCATGATTGCCACCATTTTCATTTGGATTTAGAGCATTAAGCATATTTTTTACTGTAGGATCAGATATTAAATTATACAATTCAGCTTTCTTTCTTGCTCTCTCCCAATCTTCTATAGTTATAGATTTACCTTTTAATCTACTTTCAATAACAAATTTACTATTGAGTTTATTTTCTTCCTCTTTTTTAACGGAAACATCACATTTTACAAGTTTGCATTTAGCTTTAGATGAAGTATCCCACTCACGAGATGTAACCTGTTCAACTATAAAAGTTCCTTTCATCTCCTTTGCACCAAGGTTTCTAGCTATATCAAACAAGCATGTACATTTTTCTTGTATTATATAATCTTTTAACGATGAAATATTAATATATAAATTTCTATCATAAGGACTTCTAACAAAAGTATCACCTACATATGGTAGACTACCATATGGGTAAAAAGATATATTATTATCTCCTAAAACAGGTAGATCATATTCGATAGAACAAATATCAATATTATCAAAATATTCATGTTTATACTCTGAATATCTATCTGGTTTATATGCTAATTCATCGTGTTGAAAAACAATGATATCTTTTGGGTATTTTGTATCCATAATATTAAGAAAATTATTGTACTAATCAAGAAAATAGTGGCTAAAATCAAAAATAGAACGACAATTTGTTTATTGTCTATTCTTTTCTTTTTAAGAGCAATAACATCACCATCTGATATAGAACATCCATATAATTTAGACTCTTTAACCAATAAATCACATTCCTCTTCACTATCTTTTGCATCAACAATGAGAGCATAATAACAAATCTTTCTGTTTGTTTTATCAGTCTCTTCATAATTACCTGAAAAAAATGTCATACGGTGTTTCTCATTATCTATACAGCAATTTTCAGAGTTTATTTTATATTTTTTTTTCGTAATTTTTCTAAGAGTAGATGTCAAATCTTTATAATCTGTAATATCTTGAGAAGTTATTAAATCAAAAATATTATTATATCTGCTCGTATTAGGCTGAATTTGTTCTCCATTACATGACAACACCTTCTGAAATGTATCAGGTGTTCTCTGAATCCATAAGAAAACTTTAGAATTTTCGGTCATTAATAAATATTTTATTATAATACTCTTTTAAATCTTTCTCGTTAGTCATATTTATGCAATCATTATTATGTGCCATATCACAATATGGTTTAGTTTTTATCAAATTAATGATTTTAGCCCAATCTTTTTTCTTATCTATCAATAAATCAGCATACGACCCTAACAAATATATTGTCTTTTTTTCTGAGTTACAATACGTATCTATAGTTTTTTTCACTAATTGTATACGCTGGTTAACATCACGTTGATAGTCTGTAGAATTTAGATATTCATATGAACTAAAAACAAATATTATCATATCAGATTCCTTTGTCATTTTTTCATATTTTGTTCTTATAAAATCTTCAGAACCAGGTATGTCACGTCCAATAATTCGAATTCCTTTATTAAGATTTTTAGGATTCTTAACATTACAAATCACATTACGCACTGTAAAAGTGCCTACATTTTCTGTTGAATGTTTTTTTTCTTTGGAAAAAGGTCGTCCCATAAAAAAATTCCATAATATTGTTTTACCAGAATTCTCTGGTCCTAATATTGCAATATTAATATTCTTTTCATTAGGACGAAAAAAAACAACATAAATTATATATATAATTATTCCAATAATAATTAAAGGTATCAATGGCAAAAAAGCCTGTTGTGGTTCTTTTATATTACCTTCAGGTATATACACAGACTGCAATAAATTAATAAATACATTGATCATAAATAAGATATTTAAGCATAATCACATTAAACTTTATGCAAAGATACTTCTATTTTTATCAAATATTAAATATTAATCATTTTTTTACGATAGATGAGGGTGTGTCAAAATGCATACCCTCTTTTTTTATGACAACGAGGCCGTCTCAAAATGAATTGAGATGGCCTCTGTCGTTTCATATCAGATTGAAGTCGTTTGGATTTTCCTCAAAAAAAAGGAGTTTCCAGGTTTCCTCTTTCAAATTTCATCATTTTAAACCGTTTTCCCCCGTCAGAAGCCTCCTAAGAGGCTACTTTTGCAAGATTATGCGCTATGGCCAACAGGCCAAATTCAATTTCCACCTTTTTCAGCCCACGGAGATGGAACCTCTTGAAGTGCTTGTTGTTCTTGAGGTTTCCAAATACGGCTTCCACATCCTGTGGTCGCTGACTGCGATATTTCAGACCTTCATCAGAGAGCAGCTTTTCACGTTCCCTTTCCTTGATTTTCCTCAGACGGTGGTTTACCTGTACAATCCTTTCCGACCGGCTTCTGTGACACCGGCATCTTAGCGGGCAGCCCTTACAGTTACGTGCCCTGTATCTTGATATGGTCTGCACAAAACCGTTGTCTGTTATCCTCTTTGCATCGGAGAGTCTTTCCATTCTCTGTCCCATCGGACAATACATGCCGTCGGTTTCTTCATTATAATAAAAGTTGGCAGACAGAAACGGGTCGTTCCGGAAGTTCCTTTTCTGTTCCTTATGAAAATAGTTGTACTTTATGAAGGTTTCAATACCATGTCTGAAGGCATACAGATAGTTCTCCTCGCTTCCGTACCC
>OJQK01000252.1_pt1 | contig 35332 bp, 33 predicted proteins | sample 1598741 | NCBI WGS metagenome assembly OJQK01 (sample SAMN03922511, study PRJEB24848) | human gut metagenome | isolation source: stool sample | host: Homo sapiens | place: Germany | collected 2010-02 | reverse complement strand
CTGTTAGTTAGTATATTTACATCATTAAAAGAAGTATAGACAATGGAAGAAAAAGAAATTTTACTCAAGACGATAGAAGGGCTGAATGCCTCTATAGCCTCATTGTCTACTACTAATAAGAATCAATCCGAACAGATAAAAAATCTGCAGGAACGTATCAAGGAGTTGACGGCTCAGGTCGCATGGCTGAACCGTCAGCTCTTTGGTCGTAAATCGGAGAAACTTCGCGTATATGATCCTAATATGCCAGATCTCTTTGCCGACGAGTTTTCCGGACTCCGGCAGCAGGCGGAAGAAAAGCGGGACGAGGCTGTGGAAAAGATTGAGAAGGAACCGGTGGAAGACGTAAAACGAAATCGTCAGAACCGCAAAATGATAGAGGACTTGCCCGTATTGGAGACCGATACAATAGAACCGAAAGGCGTAGACTTGTCTTTATACCGTAGAATAGGCGAAGAGATAACAAAAGTCGTCAAACACAAGCCGGGAATGCTTTACGTCAAGGTGATCATCCGTCCCAAATATGCTCTCAAGGATAGTACCCTGCTTCCTCCAGCCGGACAGAAAGGCGTAGAGATAGCTCCCATGCCGCTGATGCCGGTCGACAAGTGCATTGCTGACACCAGCCTGCTTGCCGAGATACTGCTTCAGAAGTATGAATATCATGTCCCGTTCTACCGTCAGATACAGCAATACCGCCATCTTGGAATGAAAGGCCTTACCGAAAGTACACTGGACGGCTGGTTCAAGAAAACCGTGGAACTGCTTAAGCCTCTGTATGAAGAACTCAAATGGGAAGTCTTCTCCTGTGACTATGTACAGGCGGATGAAACTACAGTTCCGGTCATTAACAGAGAAAAACACAGAGCCGACAAGGAATATCTCTGGATGGTAAGATCAGTCATGGAGAAACTGGTCATCTTCCATTACGACGGGGGATCACGGGCCGGAGCGGTCATCGAATCCCTGGCAAATCAATATAACTTCAAGGGATATCTTCAATGTGACGGTTTTGCAGGTTATGAAACAGCCTTCAAGACCAACCCCGACGTGCGGCTACTCAACTGCCTGGTGCATATACGCCGTCATTTTGAGCAGGCTTTGGATGAAAACAGGGAGATGGCGCAACATGCACTGACTCAGATACAGCATATCTATAAAATAGAACGCCAGTGTGACGAAGCCGGCCTGTCATATGATGAGCGCAGACAGACGCGTCAGGAACTGTCCAGGCCAATCATGGAGGCAATGAAGGTATGGATGGAGACAGAAGGAATTAAATACAGTCCAGGTTCTTTGACAGGCAAGGCCATAACATATGCCTATACCAAATGGGATAATATTATGAGATGTCTGGACGATGGCCGCCTGTACTGGGACAACAATCTGGCGGAAAATGTCCAACGGCCCATCACTCTGAGCAGAAAAAATTTTCTTTTCTGTGGTAATCACGAAGCAGCAGCTAATATGTCTGTTATCTGTTCCCTATTGGCTACTTGTAAGGCACACGATGTAAACCCAAGGAATTACCTGAATGATGTAATCGCCCAAATGCCTTATCACAAGAATGCAACTCATGAGATACTTTTGGATCTGCTTCCACACAAGTGGAAGCTGAAACATCCGGAAAGCATATTGACAAAACAACATGGGGTATCTGACAACTAATGCCATATGCAACATATAGGTTCAACAAAATAATAGCGGCTGAAACTATTAGGTTCATAGTGACAGTCGCTATTGTTGTATATAAAGGTTTAAAACTTGTAGTTTATCGAATGCTTACCAAGCTCAGGACAGGTTACCCATCAGATAATTTGGAGCACCGGATAAGTTTTTTTCCTCATATTCCCATATATGGCATATCTTCAGGTGCATATTTGCCATACATTATGAAAATCATTAAAAGAAAAAATGTATGGAAGAGAATTTAGATAAGCTATTCGATTACAGAGCGCTGATTCCGGGAAGTGGACGTTTTGCATCTATAGTGGGCATTGGCGGGGGAGCAGGTCGTGTGGTAGACCAGATGCGGAAATGCTGTCTGCCAGATGTGCAACTGTATGCGTTTGGCATGAACCGGAAGGAAATGGATGAGTTGTCCTTGTGTGGCAAATACCTGATTGGACAGGAAGGGCTGGGTAGCGGTAAGGACCGTTTTCTTGCGGAGTATGAGTGTAGTAAGTCTTTCCCTGCAATAGAGAGTGTATTAAGGGGCAGACTTGTGGCGGTGTTTGTGGTATGCCTTGGTGGAGGAACAGGAGAAGGATGCGTCAGGTCTTTCCTGCAGAAGGCCAGAGAGGTGGGAAACAAGGCAATCATTCTGGTGGCAACGATTCCCCATTCGTCGGAGGGAGCGGAAAAGCGGAAGAATGCTTTGGGCTTGCTGAAGGTGTTAGAACCGATGGTAGACGCTCTTTATACAGTGGATTATGATGACTCCCGGTATGCCACGCTTACGGAAGTGTTTCAGGAAGCGGACCGGAAGATAATCGGGTTTACGGATTCGCTTTTGGGGATGGTGCTTCGTCGTTGCATGATTTCCTTTGACTTTAATGATTTCAAGACTTTCCTGCAGTTTCCGACTCCTTCTAAGCACATTGACTTTTTTATGCTTGCCGGTAGTCTGGATTTCCTGAGGAAGGAAGTGAAGGACTGGTGGAAGAAGCTGCCGGCGAAGTATTCGTCTGCAGATGAGGTGGCGATGGCTGTGTTCTCAATAGAAAATGCGGACTGGTCGGACGACAAGGAAACGACGGAGGCGATGGACGTGGTGCACGAATGTTTTTTACAGCTGTCGCCAGACGCAGAGGTTAAATGGGGGATATATCCGGATGAGACGCTTCCATCGCACCAGTTCAGGTTGCGGGTTTTCACCAAATGCAAGAGATAATATGGCTTAATGTATAATTGCAGAAAAAGAGGAAAGACAATGAAATCAATTGATAAAAAGGAAGTGGTCATCTGGTTGATGACCTTAGTTATCGTTCTTATTATCTGCTGTTTGCTTAGCCTGTGCGGGGGAAACTCGTCGGAGAGGTGGCTGCGGATTTGGTAAACATAACGTGATATTTTTATCTTATGTGGAGATTTTTCCAACGGGGCCTTGCTGGACAACTGCAACAGGTTGTGCCGCCGGCCCCGGTTGTTTGCTTTATAAAGTCTACAGTGAGCGTATCAGAACTCTTTCGTTTCTTGCGTTTGTTGCAGGATGGTTTTTCCGTTGTGCTGTACTTTCAGGGTGGCTTTGTCGCCCATGGTTACCACATAGCGGTAGCTGCCTTTTGAGAAGAGGAAGGTGTTGTCCTTCTCTACATAGTTGCCATTCAGCACCAGTTCGGGAGTATCCGACATCTGCTGTGTGCTTTTCCAGGAAGCGTATCGCATGGTTTCTCCGTCTAGATTGTCGATGCGGATGATGTAATCTTTCGTCCTAAAAAACAGTTCCAGACGCTGGTAATGGTGCAACTGGGGATGCAGCCAGAAGGGAGCGCCGGTTTTCTGATAGACGAAATCTGTGCCATTGAAATGGTAGATGTCGTATCGGTCGGAAATGCAGTTCATGCTGTCTGTGGTGGCTACGTACAGGTTTTGTGCTTTTTTGTCGTATTGGAAAAGCCAGTCCCATCCTTCGCCCAGATTGGCAAGAAAGTACCAGTCAGCAATGCTGTGTTCAAAGCCTATGGTGTCTGAGCATTTGCTGTGGCGTACGAAGCAAGGGGCGCTGACGAGATTCCCATCTTTTATCCGCATAGCCACCAGGGAATTGGCGGAGTAGTTGCTGGATATCCTGAAATAATCGTCGACCATGTACAGCTTGCTGCCGTCTGTACAGGGATAGGTATAGATGGTGTCGATGTAGCTGCCGAAATCGATTTCATCGTGCTCGCCGTCGGGATGCAGCAGCATGTCGAGCGACTGATGGACAGCTTTTATTTCCGTTCCGCTTCTGTACTGGATGAGGTTTCCCCAGCAGATCATGGTTCCTCCTTCGCCCGTATTCCATGAATAGATGCGCAGGCATTTGTCGTCTGAAGTGGCAATGGTGACGTATTCCTTTTCGATGCTTTGAGTGAAAGGATGGGAGAAGGTGGCGGTGTCGGTGAGTACCCAATTAATCAGACCTTCGTGGGAGGGAGTGTAGAAATTCTCGAAGGCTTCTTCTGATTTCGGCTGGGAATCTTCCAGCATTTTCAGTTCTTTCTTTTCCATCTGGGTAGTATGTGACGACTGGCACGCATAGAGTGTTACCAAAGAACACAGCGACAGATACAGTAATGAATAAGCTTTCATGTTTTTAGGAATTTGGATGTGTGTATTTCGGGATAAAGATACTACTTTTTCAGCTGATTCCATACGGTTTCTACCCACCGATGGATATTCTCCCGGGCGACTTCCGGACGGATGGCTTCTGCAAGGGGCATACCGTCGGGGGTAAGACTGTCCACCCGACTGAACCCGGCATTCACCAGGGATTCGGTATCGCTGGCTTTTCCGGCTACCAGCCAGACGGGAACATGCTGTGTCTGTGCCCGCCGCATCACCCGTTCGGGGAGTTTTCCCATGAGTGTCTGACGGTCGGCATGTCCTTCACCGGTAATGACGAGGTCGGTATGTGTCAGGAGGGTGTCGAATTTGCAGAGGTCGAGCAGGAGGTCGGCCCCTGATTGGGTGGTGGCCTGAAGGTATTGCAGGAAGGCGTATCCCAGTCCGCCGGCAGCTCCGGCACCGGGTTGGAAGGATGCGTCTCTGCCCATGCGTCGGGCGGATTCTTCGGCAAACTGACGGGCGCGTCGGTCCAGTTCTTCCACCATTTCGGGAGTGGCTCCTTTCTGTGGGGCGAAGATGTGAGCAGCGCCTTCGGGTCCATAGAGCGGATTGCGTACGTCGCTGGCCAGAATGAAGTGGCAGCCGGACAGGGGACCGTTCAACACGTCTTCTATCGTGCCGCCGGGAGCCAGGGAGTCGGTCAGGCCCTGAAGCATGCCTTTTCCGGCATCACTCGTACCGCTTCCGCCCAGTCCGATAAGGAAGCGCCGGCATCCGTGCCGTATGGCGTGTGCCACGAGTTCACCTACACCGTAGGTGGTGGCCACTAACGGATTGCGTTCCTCGGCAGACAGGTACGTCAGCCCGCAGGCTTGCGCAGTTTCAATGACAGCAGTTCCGTCGGGAGCAATGCCGTAGCAGGCGGTGACGGGGCGCATCAGCGGGTCGTGTACTTCCACTTTGAGGAGTTCTCCGTGTAGGGCAGTGATAAAGGCCGGAAGCATCCCTTCGCCTCCGTCGGACATGGGGAGGGAACGGACTTCTGCCCCACGGGAGGTAAGAGTCTGCGAGAAGGCGGTTTCCACTTCTTCGGAAGAAAGGCAGCCTTTAAAGGAATCGATGGCGAGCAGGATTTTTTTCATGGGTGTCATAATATTTCTCTAGCTATCCACGCGCAGGCTTCAGCATCGGTCAGTGCGTGGTGATGATTTTCCAGACGGTATCCGCAGGCAGCGGCCACGGTGTGCAACTGGTGGTTGGGGAGCTCCGGAAATACTCTGCGTGCCACGCACAGGGTATCATAAAACTCATAGTCGGGATAGTCCATCTGATAGACGCGGAAGACAGCTTTCAGGCAACTCTCATCGAAGGGACGGTTGTGTGCCACGAGCGGCAGGCCCTCAATCAGTGGCTCAATCTGTGCCCATACGGCAGGAAATACCGGTGCATCTTCGGTATCTTCGCGGGTAAGTCCGTGTACCTGTGAGCACCAGTATGTGTAATAATTCGGTTCCGGATTGATGAGGGAATAAAAGGTATCGGCTATCTCGCCGTCGCGCACCACGACCACGCCCACCGAGCATACGGATGAGCGCTGGTTGTTGGCGGTCTCAAAATCTATTGCGGCAAAGTCTCTCATGTCTTTACTTGCTCTATATGCGTTATCGCTTGGTCACGGTAATCATGAACGTGACGGCTACCATGGCAATGGAAATGCCGACAATGATGTTGGTAGTCAGCGGTTCGCCAAACATCAGTGTGCCGACAATGATGGCGGTGATGGGTTCGAATACGCCGAGTACAGAAGCCTTGGTGGCCCCGATGTTACGGGAGGCAATGGCGAGGGTGGCCGTAGAAACGATGGTTGGCAGCAGGGCAAGTCCCACAAGGTTAAGCCAGTCTGCTCCGGTAGTGATTCCAGCCGTAATTGCAGTGTCGGAACTGAGGATTTTTCCGATAAAGACAATCGCTCCTACCATGAGTGCATAGAAGGTGAGGAGGGAGTTGGATATGCCGGCAATGGCCTTGCTGCGGTTGATGATGACGATGAAGAGAGCATACACTAGTGCCGAGGCGATGGAGAGCAGCACACCGATGGGATTGATGGTTTGTGAACCGTCACTTTGTGTCATGATGAGCACACCTCCGATGGTGGCAGCAATGGCAAGCCATACCGGCCATGAGGGAACGACTTTCAGGAACACCATGATAATGGCCACGAGGACGGGGTAGAGGAATACCAGCGTAGTAGCCAGTCCGGAAGCGATGTATTCGTATGCATCGAAAAGAAAGATGCTGCTGGAGGTGTAAAGCAGTCCGAGGACGAACAATACGCCGATTTGCTTTCCTGAAACCCGGAAACTCTGTTTGCGGAGCAGCAGGAACAGGCCTAAGAGCAGCACTGCGAAAGCGTAGCGGAAGAAAAGTATGGACTCTGTGGCGGCACCGTTCTTCATCAGCGGAACTGCAAATAAGGGATTTAATCCGTAAGTAATACCGGTGATAATTCCTGCCGGATAGCCGATAATGGCATTTTTGCTTAGTTTTTTCATGTGCGGGTAGATGTAATTGTGTAATCGGGGTGCAAAATTAATTATTAAATGACAAACCTGCGCTTGTGGCGGAGGAGATTCTTCCCGTGTGCCTACTTTCTGTAAATATATCTTGCCAGTCCGTAGATGTATCTCCGGAATCCCGGACGGTACTTAAGCAGACGGTCGAACCATTTCAGGTGGTGGCTGGCAATACGTACGGCCCATCCTACATAATACATGGCAAACAGCGTACCTACTCCGATAATGTGCCATTGCCATTTTCCGAAGAAGATGTAGCAGAAGACGATGCCGAGAAGCACCAGTGAAACGTCTACCACAATCTTGACTTTCGGAAATTCTATGCCCGTCACCTTGCTGATGGCGACGGGAAAGCCTTCTCCAGGCATGGTCACGCTGCCGCATCTTACCTCCAGTGCAATGCCTGCTGCCAGGATAGTGCATCCGGCCAGTTGGGCCACGGCTTTCTCCCATATAGCTTCGGGTTGCAGCCATGAAAGAAGGTAGAGGTTCAGGTCGATTAACATGCCGAATACAAACCCTACGAGCAACTGGAACAGTTGAACCGGGTCAAAGTGCCGGCGGAGTACTCCCACTTGCCCCACTACCAGCAGGGCATTCATGATGAAGGTGTATTGCCCGATGGTCAGTGACGGTGTCAGTCCGCCGGTTCCCGCATTGTGGAATACATAGGGCAATACACTGATGACGCTTGCTCCCAGCATGCTCTTTACGCAGGCGGCAATTCCCAGTGTCATGACATACAAGGCAACGAAGAGCAGTAAGTGTTGGCAGGCAAAAGATATGATTTTTTCTTTTCTCGTCATTTTTTATTGTACTTTGTGCGATGTTGTTTTTCGTGCGGATTATTATCTCAGAAACGGGTCAATCGTACTGAGCAGCTCGGCCTTCTGCATCACGCCGCTGGTTCTCCAGAGCACTTCCCCGTTGCGGAACAGCATGAGGGTGGGGACGGACTGAATCTGGTACTTCTGAGACAATACGCTGTGTGTGTCCACATCAATCTTGATGATACGGATGCGGTCGCCCAGCACGTCTTTCACTTGTTTCAGAATCGGGTGCATCATTTTACAAGGTTGACACCAGGTGGCGAAGAAGTCCACCAATACAAGCTGATTGCCTGCTACTACGTCATAAAAAGTTTCCATTGCTTTCGTTTTTAAGTAGTTCTATATAAATAAGGCTACCTCCCGAAAGAAATAGCCTGGTGTGTGGTCAATACGTTTAAAATGCGGTGCAAATGTACGAAAAGCCGATTAATGGTGGACATGAAATAGTAAAGAAAAATCTGTATCTTTGCACGACTTTTTTTAAGGTAAGAAGAAACAATGGATGCAATCGTTACACAGATGATTATCCTGTTTATTCTGGTAATCATCGGCTATTATCTGAGTAAGAAGAAAATGATGGATGCGGATTTCGACCGCAAACTTTCGGGACTGGTTATCAACGTGACGTGTCCCAGTCTGATACTTTCGTCGGTGATGGGCGACACGCTTCCCGACAAGAAGCTGATTCTGCCTTTGCTCGTGGTAGGTTTTGCTACCTACGTGGTGCTTATCGGGTTAGCCTTTCTGCTTCCGCGCTATTTGCCCGTCAAATTGTCCGACCGCGGTATTTACAGTTTCATGCTGGCATTCGGCAATGTGGGTTTCATCGGCTATCCCATCGTGGCTTCCATTTTCGGAGCCAGTGCGGTGTTCTATGCCAGCATTCTTAATTTCCCCAGCACGTTGCTGATTTTTGTGTTCGGTACCCTGTTTATTTCAGGCGGTCAGGGAAAGATGCGTTTTGACTGGCGTACTCTCTACTGTCCGGCCATGATTGCGTCGTACCTCTCCATTCTGATTGTCGTGACCGGATGGGTGCCTCCCCGTGTCATCAGTACCCCGTTTGTCCTGCTGGGAAATGTCACCGTGCCTGCAGCTTTGCTCATCATTGGCTCGTCCATTGCCCGTGTACCCATTCGCCGGATGTTTGGCAATACGGCCATCTACCTGATGTCGGCCTTGCGTCTGATGCTGGTTCCACTCCTTATCCTGTATCTCTCGCGCCTTTGCCGGGTGGACGAAACCATTGCCAATATCAATGTGGTGTTGGCGGCCATGCCCGTAGCTTCGTACGGCACCCTGTTCTGTATTCAGTATCAGAAAGGGGAGGTCATCATGGCAGAAGGAACCTTCCTCACCACCTTGCTTTCCGTGCTGAGCATTCCGTTGCTGACGATGTTCCTGTAGACTTATTTCAGCAGGGCTGCATACGTCTTTTCAGACTCATGCGGCAGTATCTTCCGGAACTGGGTGAGCATCCGTTCGCGTGATTCCTGCGGACTGCGGTCGGGATGGCAGGCCTCCCGTCCAAAGAGACGTTCGGGCGTGGTGAGCAGTGACCAGCCCCAGCCATACTCCCGTCCGTGGCGGTCGAGGGGGTAGATAAAATCCTCCGTCACAATGTAGCCGCCCATTTCCAGTCGGGTGAGATAGGCATCGAAGCGGCTCCGCATTTTCGGTCCTGTAAATCCGCATGCCGCACGCAGTTCCCGTGTAATCAGGCTGCCTTCGCATCTTAGTACGTCGAGGATGGTTTCTTCAATGCTTCCCGCCTCCGGATAAGGAAAAATGCTCCGCCGGTAATTGCAGAAGTCGGGCCACCACTCGCGGCTGATGAATGCGGCTTTGTCCTTGAAGAACTTGCCGTATGCGCAACCGCTTTCTTGCAGGATGGCACCTTTCCATTCCCAAAGCGGCCATTCCCATCCGCCGTCGGGCAAACGGGTGTACTGGCAGTCTTCGTCCGTGACTTCTTCGGCTGACCATCCGGCAATGTCCATGCTTAGCAAGGGAAGGAAACCCGTTTCATTGATGTAGTCAATAAGTTCGGGGCAGGAGTGTAGGGGTTTTTGTTTCATGGCTACGGTAATTTTTCCTTGTAAGATAATGAACAAAATTGATATATTTGCGTATTATTGTATGAAGCAAAACAGAATTTATGACACCTCCTCCAACTGAACAATCCACCCAGGAAGCTCGCCGGGCGTATGTGCTCGATGCCTGGAAGTGCCTGCACGATTGTGAATCGTGCGGCAAGTGCCGCATCCTGAAAGGTAAGGATGCGGAAACTTTGTATGCCAACTACATTGAAGGCAAGCGTAGCTACATGGATGTGACGCTGGAACTCCGGAACAAGAGTTATTGAATTTCCCCGGAGGTGGTGATATCCTATTAATCACTTTGTCCGGCGCAGTTTTTTCTGAAATCTTATCAGCAGTGAAGCCCCATCTCGTAAGCTTCATTCAGTTTGCTGTGTCCGCTGATAGCACGTGGGTCAGCCACTCCGCCGCAGAAAAGTGTACCGGCCAGGCGGCTCTTCGGGAAGCAGTCAATCCAGCCCGTGAGACCCGCTTCGGCACGTTGAGGAACCTCCGGTTCTTCTTCGGCTGCCACGGTCAGCATATAGACGTCGCGGAACTGGTAATCCAGGGTGTACATTGCATTCATACGGTCGATGAGTACTTTCATCTGTCCGCTCATCTCGAAATAATAAATCGGGGTAGCCCATACGATGACATCTGCATGCAGTACTTTCTGCATGATAGCGTCTACATCGTCCTGAATCACACACTTGCCCAATTTCTGGCAAGCTAAACATCCGCGACAGAAACGTATATCTTTTCCGATGAGTGAGATTTTTTCTACTTCGTGGCCTGCCTGGAGGGCACCTTCTATGAATTTGTCGGCCAGCATGTCGCTGTTGGAACCAGCACGCAGACTGGTTGAAATCACAATTACTTTTTTCATGTTATCTTGTTTGGGTTGATTTTTTCTGATAAACTTTCTTCAAAGTTATGGATTTCTGTGCAGCTTTCCTCGTGTGTGGGGTGAAAATTATGCGTATAGAGTGTCTCTTGAAAATTATTGAAGACAAATAGTGGAGTCGTTGCGGTTTATTTGTAATATTGCTGCATCAAAAGAATTGTTTGAATAAACGACTTAAAGATAATATCGGTATGAAAAATCAGCACATTCCGTATTCTTCAGCGATAAACGATATGATTTTTGACATCAAGAAAGAAGATATGGTAAGCTTTCCTAAGAAAGGGTTTGCAGAAAATGCCACCGATTTCTTCAATCAGATGATCAAGTGGCAGTTTCAGCATAAAGCGACCATCCAGGCTATACACAAGGCACTGCTTGAGTATGTGAAACGTCCGGATGCTGTATTTGCTATCCGGCTTTATGGGAGTGCACCAGAAGGACAGTATGTTTTATTACGCAGAGGATTCCTGTCTGAATATCAGGATGGATTGAAAACATTATTCTGTGACAATACATTTGCCATGCCTTTTGCAGCCTTAAAACTTCATGACAAGTGTTATACTGCATCAGATTTGGTGGAGCATCTCAATCAGAGCAACGTGGTGTGTGGTTTTGGATCAACCACAAAAGAGCGTGAGCTTGCATATTATAGGTGTAATAGCTATAGCCATATTAACTTGAATGATTCGGGGTGGTATTTGGCGCATATTCTTCCTGTGGGTTATAATTTTGCCGGGAAACAACGGTTAACTAAGGTATTTCCTAATCCTAAAAGAGCGGAGTGGGAATTGGACCCGGCACACATCCGGCACGTCGGCCGTTCATTGACGGAGAATGAATACGCTGTGCTTGTAGCGCATTTTCTTCGTCTGGTACACCCTCTTAATTCTTTTGTGATACCTAAGAAAAATTATGTAGCTTATGATGGGAAAAACTTGGGTGAAGAGCAAGAGCTTATCAATATAGTGCAGGATTATGTGAAAGCGGAATTTCCTAAGGAATATGCCGAGCTGCAGACACTGATGCAGATTCCTGAGCAGGAAAAAGTGACGGACACGGTAGGCAAGATTCACTGGTCGGTATCGGAATATCAAATCAAGAACTGGAGGAAGGAAATTTTCAAAGACAAGCCAAAGAAAGCTCGAAAGAAGCGCAACAAGGCAGTGATAGATCAATACGATGAGGATAAAGCGTATGCATTGGATAACAGGCTGAGGTCTGTTGGCAAGGCCACCTTTATGAAGCTTTATCCTTTGGTCAAGCAAAATCTGGATATTACCGTAGAAGAGGTAGAGAAGGTGTATCCTGAGTATAAGAAAGGTAAAGCAGAGAATGCAAAAAGGACCTGTTTGTCGTCTACACGCAGTATCATCCGAAACGGTTATGAGGCAGAGGCGCTGGAGATTATCGTAAATTCATCACGCATGGACGATGCGGTGATTCTAGAAGCGAAGAAATATCTGGAAGAATTGTACCAGAAAGATTGATTTGCGGGGAACTCTTTAATGTGATTCCCTGAATGCTCGAAATATGAGGGACTTTTCGTATCTTCGCAAACAAACAAAACAATCAATGAAGTATGAGAAAAAGAATGATTAATTTTTCGGCAGCCTTGTTGGGAGTTGCCACGATGGCTTCCAGCCTGTGCTCGTGCAGCAGCCAGCAGAAGGAATCGCCGATGAAAGCAAAGGTAGAGGAGTATGCATCTGTTGAACTGAAGTCTGACCTTGTGAACAACCTGAGCGACAAGGAAAAAGAGTTGGTGAGAATATTCTTCCAGGTGGGGAAAATTACCGACGACCTTTTCTGGAAGCAGACATTCGGTGATAAAAGCCTGCTCGATACCATTACCGACAGCTATGCGAAAGAGTTTGCGATGATTCACTATGGGGCATGGGACCGTCTGGACAATAACAAGCCTTTCCTGGCTGGTTATGGTGAGAAACCGGATGTATGCAACTATTACCCGCTGGATATTACCGAAGCGGAGTTTAATGCCTTTGAGGATGAAAACAAGGACTCATGGTACACGGTTATCCGCCGCAACGAAGACGGTTCTCTAAAGAGCGTATGGTATCATGAAGCCTATGCCCCGGAAATAGAACGTATCTGTGCTTTGCTGGAGAAAGCGGTGGCACTGGCAGAAGACCCGGGCCTGAAAACCTACCTTGAAAAGCGTATCGAAGCATTCAAGACAGATGACTATCTGGCCAGTGACCTGGCATGGATGGACATGAAGGACAGCAAGATTGACTTCGTGACAGGACCTATTGAAACTTATGATGATAAGTTCCGCGAAACCAAGGCGTCGTACGAGTCGTTTATCTTGCTGAAGGATGAAGCTCGCAGCAAGGATCTGGCCAAGTTCGTAGCCATGCTTCCGGCCCTTCAGAAAGAGTTGCCTTGTCCGCCGGAATATAAAACCTTTGTGCCGGGTACGTCGTCAGACCTGAATGTGTATGATGCAGTGTACTATGCCGGCGACTGCAACGCGGGAAGCAAGACCATTGCCATTAACCTGCCGAACGACGAGCGGGTACATGCGCTGAAAGGTACACGCCGTCTGCAATTGCGGAACTCCATGAAGGCTAAGTTCGACAAGATTCTGTTGCCTATCGGACAGCTTGTCGTTACGCCCGAACAGCAGAAATACCTCAACTTTGATGCGTTTTTCTGGAACGTGACCTTCCATGAAGTGGCACACGGACTGGGTGTGAAGCAGACTATCCGTACCAATGAAAGCGTAGATGCAGTGATGGGCACAGAGAAGACTTCCAGGGAAGAAGCCAAGGCTGACATTCTGGGCCTGTTCATGGTGACCAAGCTGATTGAAATGGGCGAAATCACGAACATTACAACTGAAGATGCGATGGCTACTTACATTGCAGGCATTCTGCGTTCAGTCCGTTTTGGAGCAGCTTCTTCACACGGAAAAGCCAATATGATGTGCTTCAACTATATGGAGAAAGCAGGGGCATTTTCACGCGATGACAAAGGTCAGTATGTGATTGATTTTGCAAAGGCCAAGGAAGCCATGAACGGTTGGGCAGCGTTGATTCTTCAGACGCAGGGCGACGGCAACGTGGAATTTGCGAAGAAATACAGAGAAGAGAACGGTGGAATCACTCCGGCACTTCAGGCCGACCTTGACCGGATTAACGGAGCCGGCATTCCTCGTGACATTACCTTTGTGCAGGGAGAAGAAGTGCTGTTAGGAAAAGCGCAGTAACATCAGTTACTGGGATATAGATACACACATGCGGTTCAAGGGCGTTGTCTTTGAACCGCATGTTTTTTATGCTACGATTTCTTATTTTTCGTCTTTCTTATCTGCCTGTTTTCTGAAAATCTGTGCCGCAATGCTGCCCGAGAAGTTGTGCCATACCGAGAACATGGCACCGGGTACGGCCGCCATGGGAAATAAGGCAAAATGGGTGGCGGCCAGTGAAGTGGCCAAACCTGAATTTTGCATGCCCACCTCGATGGCAATGGCCGACCGTTTGGACGGCTCACTTCCGACAAGAGAGGAGAGACCATAGCCCAAGGCCAGTCCGAGTACGTTGTGCAGAATTACCGCTACGGCCACTATCAGGCTGCATGCAAGGATGCTGGCTGCGTTGTGTGCTACGATAATGCCGATGATGAACGCAATAGATAAGGTGGAAATCATCGGTAGCAACGGTACAATCCGTCGGGTGGTGCGCTGGAAGTAATGATTGGCAGCCACTCCCAGTACGATGGGCACTATCACCACCTGTACGATACTTAAAAACATGCCTGCCACATCTACTTCCACTGATTCTCCGGCAAGCAGCCATACGAGGGCAGGCGTTACGATGGGAGCCAGCAGTGTAGAAACTCCGGTCATGGCCACGCTCAGGGCTACATCGCCTTTGGCCAGGTAGCAGATGACATTGCTGGCCGTACCTCCCGGACAACATCCTACGAGGATTACTCCCAAGGCGAGTTCTTCCGGCAGCGACAATAACTTGCAGAGCAGCCACGCCAGCGAGGGCATGATGAGAAACTGTGCCAGTTCGCCGATGAGGATGTCTTTCGGGTGCTGCAAGACCGGCTGGAAGTCGGACGGACGAAGTGTCAGTCCCATGCCGAACATCACCACGCCTAGCATCGGTGTGATGGCCGAAGTATCTATCCAGACGAACGAGGAGGGAAGAAAGAGAGCCACGGCCGTCACCAGCACTACCACAAGGGTGATGTGGGCCGCAATCCATGCCGAGATTTGGATGAGCTTATTTTTCATTGTCATTTTTTCAAAATTGTCTGCAAAGCTACAAAATTTCGTGCGAATCTTGGCGGGAATGTGGGCAAAGTACTTCTCCTGACTCGTGGAATATGATTCAGCTTCTGCTGTATATGCAAAGTCAGTTCTGTCTACCTTTTTCCAAAATCTGTAACATGGGTATATAGTCCGAGGATTTGTATACTATCCGGCATTCAGCCCTTTTCTATTTTTGTATCGGTTAATTGATAAGTAACAGATATGATTGGAGGAGAAAATTATATGGAAGTTATCAGAAATTCAGAATTCGGGGGCGAACGCCCTTTGTTTGAGTCGCATAATCTGCGTTTGGAAAACGTAATAATCCGCGCCGGAGAATCGGCCATCAAGGAGTGCAGTAACATTGAGGCAGTAGATTGCCGTTTTGAGGGAAATTACCCTTTCTGGCATGTACACGGTTTTAAGATTGAACGTTGCTATTTCGATGTGGGAGGCCGTTCGGCGTTATGGTATTCCGACCATCTGCAGATGAAGGATACCGTGATTGACGCTCCCAAAATGTTCCGCGAGATGAGTGAGATTGACATTGAAAACGTCACGATGAACGATGCCGATGAGGTATTCTGGCGTTGCAACGACATTCGTATCAAAAACCTTAAGTTGCATGGAGGAACTTATCCCTTCATGTTCAGCAATGACATTTATGTGGACGGACTGGAAAGTGATAGCAAGTATGTTTTCCAATATGTGAAGAATGTGGAGATTCACAATGCCAAGATTACCACCAAGGATGCTTTCTGGGAAGTGGAGAATGTGACTATCTACGATTCTGAGCTTAACGGCGAATACCTTGGCTGGCACTCCAGAAACCTCCGTCTGGTGAACTGTCACATCACGGGCGAGCAGCCGCTTTGCTATGCACACGACCTTATACTGGAAAACTGTACGTTTGGGCCGGACTGCGACCGTGCCTTTGAGTACAGCACGCTGAATGCCGATATCCGTGGTGCCATAACCAACATTAAGAATCCTACATCGGGACGTATCGTAGCCGACGAGTACGGCTCGATAACCATTGATGAGAACATCAAGGCTCCCGCCGACTGTGAAATCCGGCTTAGAGATGAACGCACCTGCTTTACCGATTAATAAAATGCAAGGACCATGAAATACGACTTTGATACAATTATTTCCCGGCGGGGAACCAATTCCTACAAGTGGGACAGCCTGTCGGCGGATAAGGATATACTTCCCCTTTGGGTAGCCGATATGGATTTCCGTACGGCACCGGCAATTACTGAAGCACTAACCAGACGTGTAGCGCACGGCATATTCGGGTATGTACGTGTCCCCGATGAATACTATACGGCAGTAACCCGCTGGTTTGAAAGACGCCATCACTGGGCTTTCCGTAAAGAATGGATGCTATATACCTCTGGAGTGGTTCCGGCCGTATCTGCTGTCATCAAGGCTCTGACCCAACCTGGAGACGGTGTAGTTGTGCAGACTCCTGTGTACAACTGCTTTTTCTCATCCATCCGTAACAACGGGTGTCGCGTTGTCACCAATCCTCTGATATACGAGGACAGTACCTATCATATCGACTTTGAGGACCTGGAACGTAAAGTGAAAGAACCGGGCGTAAAGTTGCTGCTTTTGTGCAACCCGCATAATCCTGCAGGACGTGTATGGACCCGTGAGGAACTGTGCCGGATAGGAGAGATTTGTCAGCGGAATAATGTGACCGTTCTATCGGACGAGATACATTGTGAGCTTGTTTTCTCCGGACATACCTATATACCGTATGCGTCTGTCAGTGAGGAGCATTCGTGGAATTCCGTTACCTGCGTATCACCGAGTAAATCCTTCAATATTGCAGGATTGCAGATAGCAAGTATCATAGCCCGCGATGAGACCGTGCGCCAGCGGATAGATCGCGCCATCAATATCAACGAGGTGTGCGATGTCAATCCTTTCGGGGTTGAGGCTACCATCGCCGCTTATAATGAAGGCGAGGACTGGCTTCTTGAGTTGCTGGACTATCTGAAGGGCAACTATGACTATCTGTGTGCATTCTTCCGTACCCACCAGCCTGAAATACCGGTGACAAAGCTGGAAGGAACCTATCTGGTGTGGACAGACTGCAGGGCACTGCATCTGCCTTCCGATACCTTGCAGACCCGTCTGTTGGAAACCACCGGACTTTGGCTCAACAGCGGTACCATGTACGGAGCCGAAGGAGAAGGATTTCTGCGCTGGAACATTGCCTGTCCGCGTTCGGTATTACAGGATGCCCTGTCGCGCTTCAAGGGCTTTGTCGATGCCTTAACAACAGAAGGATGACCCGATGAAACGTAACTTACCTGAAACGGACACAAATGGAGCCTCACTGGAGCAATCCCAAGAGCATCCGGCTGCACAAAAGAAAACAGATGTGTTGCTTGACCTTATCCGTGACGGCCGTCCGATGACCTTGCGGCAGCAGCTGCGCCTGACCGTAGAACTCAGCGTTCCGGCCATTATAGCACAGCTGTCTTCCATCATCATGCAGTATATCGATGCAGCCATGGTGGGACGTATCGGTGCAGAGGCATCTGCTTCCATCGGACTGGTATCAACCACCACATGGCTTTTCTGGGGACTCTGCACGGCTGCCGCTACGGGCTTTTCCGTACAGGTGGCTCACAGAATCGGAGCAGGCGACCTGAAGGGAGCGCGTATGGTGCTGCAGCAGTCACTTGTTGGTACACTGGTCTTCAGTCTGCTGCTGGCCATATTGGGCGCGAGCATCAGTTCCTCACTGCCGGCATGGCTGGGAGGCGATGTTTCCATCCGTCGGGATGCATCCGTTTATTTCTTCATCTTTTCCATTTTTCTGCCCATACTGCAAATGATTTTTCTGGCAGGCGGTATGCTGCGCTGTAGTGGAAATATGCGCGTTCCCAGTCTGCTGGGCGTCATCATGTGTGTACTGGATGTGGTATTCAACTTTTTTCTGATTTTCCCGACACGCGGATACAGCGTTGCAGGCATACAGTTCACCATTCCGGGAGCCGGACTTGGTGTGAGCGGTGCTGCCTTGGGTACGGCTGCCGCAGAGACCGTCGTTGCCGGTGTGTTGCTCTGGTATCTGCTTACATGCTCAGAGAAACTGAGCTGCCACAGCCGGGAAAGCCGTTTCCGATTGAAAGCTGACACGTTCAGGAAAGCACTCCGTATCGGTTTCCCGATGGGAATAGAACATGTGGTCATTTGCGGAGCACAGATTCTGACGACAGTCATCGTAGCGCCACTCGGAGTCTTTGCCATTGCAGCCAATTCTTTTGCCATTACGGCCGAAAGTCTTTGTTATATGCCCGGCTACGGAATTGCGGATGCGGCCACCACTCTTGTTGGCCAGAGCATAGGAGCCGGACGGAAGAAGCTGACCCGCAGCTTTGCCCATATTACCGTACTGATGGGAATGGCCATCATGGGCATAATGGGTATCCTTATGTATCTGTTCGCCCCTCAGATTATTGGGATGATGACTCCGGTCGAAGAAATCCGTCAGCTGGGGGTAATGGCTTTACGCATCGAAGCTTTTGCTGAGCCCATGTTTGCGGCCTCTATTGTTGCATACGGAGTCTTTGTCGGAGCAGCCGATACACTGATTCCATGCCTGATGAACTTATTCAGCATCTGGGCTGTACGTCTGGCTCTGGCTGCCTGGCTCGCTCCGACACTGGGACTGCAAGGCGTATGGATTGCCATGTGCGTAGAGCTGTGTTTTCGTGGACTTATCTTCCTTGTACGTCTGAAACGTGGACGATGGCTGAAATGCGATAAGACGTAATTGATGAGAATTACCGAACCGGCAACCCAGGTAAACGACAAGGCTGTGGCATCAGTTCTCAGAAGCCTTTATATCAAAAAAAACACCGATCATCGGAATATGGTAAAGTCGTATCCGGTGGTCGGTTTCATTTCTTGTCTTTTTGTTTGCCTGTTATTCTCGTTCAAAATGGGCAAATGTGAACTATTATTTGTTCAGAATCTGTAGTTGGTTGTCGCCCATCATTCTCAGGCCTTTAATAAAGCATTTAATAAGGAATCTCATTTTTGTAGTTGTTTTTATGTTTTACAACACAAAAGTACGCATTGTTTATTACATAATATGTTGTATAGCATAAAATTTTCATGAAAGGCCTTAATACTTGATATATGTCAATCAGATAGATTATCAGGTGCCGGTAGAGGTGGATACGGGAACAGTCTCAACCCGAATGATGCGTATTATAAACCCTTTCCAGCAGTTTGCTGCCCAACAAGGGGCGATAGAGCTCTGTATAGCTGTCCATCAGGCGCGGGCAAACCCGAGTGTGCTTGAGGCTTTTTGCAGACTATTCGTAAAAGTATCAGTGAAACAGAAAATGTTCTTTCTGTTTTGCTGAAAGAACCGACTCACACGATTGAACGAGGAACACTGAGTAGTCAGTATTTATCTGACGATATTTCGGTGGGGATTCCACTTCAGCTTTTATCCAATCGTCCCGATGTACAAAGAAAAAGAATTTATGTGGCATAGACGCAGATGTGATTGCGCCTATACAAAAATACCTCGACACGTAGCTGTCAAGGTCGCGACACGAACGTGACGAGACATCAGCACGAACGTGTCAAGACCTCGTCACGTACGTGTCGAGGTAAATTTAACTCTGTTTTTAGAAATGTGTGAAAAAACGTTTTGAAAATAATGGGGTTTACATGGAAATTCTTCACCCTGCCTCACTGCTTCCTACCTATCACCATCAGCGAAAAGTAAGGGAACTTTTTCTCTTTGATAATTGCCGGATCTGAGGTATAGAATTCATTTGGCCGACTGATATTCTCGAAGTAATGGAATTCGGCGTCCGGGTTCGAGTGGAGGTATTGAAGCACGGCTTCTGCGCAAAGCGGCAGTTTCATGATGACGATGACATAGCCGGCATCTATCTTCTCGGCCAGTTCCTCGGCCGTAATGATTCCGGGCACTACCAGCAACCTTTCTTCCTGCTTGGCCAGGTGAATGCCTGCCACGGGCCCTGCGGCAATAAACGCCGGAATACCTGCGATTCGTTTCACCGGCAGACCCTTGTTCTTGAGAAGTTCGTACAAGTACTGCACGGAAGCGTAAAAGCCGGCATCACCCTCGGCCGCCACGGCTATCTGCTGGTGCTTGTGGCAACCGTCTTCTATCTCGTTTGCCAGGTTGTGGTAGACTTTCAGGGCCGCTTCTCTGTTTTTGCTCATCGGGAGCGCAAATGTCCTGATTTTCTCCTGGGCTATCCCTAATGCCAGTAAGGTGTTTGCCGCGTATGAAGTTTGTGTGCCCGCCGGAGTGAGGGTGGCAGGGCATGGAAAAGCCACGCGACTTTGACCCTTTTGGCCAAGCAGGATTGTCCCCTTTGGCTACAATATGATTGACCCTTTAAAGTCCTGGTGTTGGGGGTCAATTTTATTTTACCCTTTTAAAATTTCCCGTTTTTCTTAGACCTTAACTTTCGCATACTTTCACCATATAACTCTATGGTATGAGCCGTATGTATGATGCGGTCAAGGATTGCATCGGCTATTGTCGGGTCACCTACCATGTCGTACCAGTTGGAGGAGGGGTACTGCGATGTGATGATGATGGATTTCCGTTCATGCCTGTCCTCGATGATGTCAAGCAGTATGGGACGCTCCTTGGCGTCGAGAGGCACGATGAACAGGTCGTCAAGGATGAGTAACTGGCATCGCTCAATCTTCTTGAGTTCCGTTTCAAGTGTACCTTTGACTTTGGCGACTTTCAGCGCTCCGAGCAGTTTCGGGGCATTGGCATATAAGGTACGGAATCCCCTTTTGCATGCTTCGTGGCCGAGGGCGCAGGCCAGATAGCTTTTCCCCGTTCCTGAAGAACCGGTAATGAAAAGGTTCTGTGCCTTATGCACAAAATCAAGGGTGGCGGGACGTTCCATCTGGTTGCGATCCAGCCCCCGGTTCGTGGCATAGTCGACCTGTTCAATATAGGCCTTGTAACGGAATGCCGCATTCTTGGTAAGCCGTGCAATGGCAGCCTGCGCACGATAGTCCCATTCGCGTGCAAGGAGCATGGAAAGGAACGTGTCCGCAGTCATGGATTGCGGAGTGGTGCCGGCAAGACTTTCCCTGAAAGCCTCTGCCATGCCATGCAATTTCATACGGTTCATTAAATCCAGTGATATGGTATTCTGGTCCTGTTGTCCCGTAACGGGAGCTGTTTTATTGTTTACTTCCATACATATGAGTTTTATTGTTTGTCCTTTCTGTAATATTCACGTCCACGTATGTTTTTGTGGGTCAATGGAGCCGGGGAAGTCATGTCGGGCTGTACTTTCCCGTCCTCATCGGGAAGGAAATCCGCGTCTTCTCCCAGTTCAAGCACCTCGCGCAAGGCCTGATACCCGTATTGCAACTTCTGGTCCGCACATGCGCAAGCCGCAACCAGACGGTCGCGACCGTATTTTTTCTCCAACGTCAAGATACCCCGACAGGACCTGAACGCTTTTGGCGGATATTGCATGGCACGCTCCACTTCCCGTAGATAGTTCAATACGATATTGTCCATTTCCGAGGCACGTTGGAAGAGTTCCTCCAAGTCCTTGTCATAGGGGCCATAATGACCGGGCAGGTTGTGCTCCTTTTTCCAGGAATAAGTGTAAGGAATGTCACAGCGGTCATGGGTGGCGACAAGGTTCATGCCACAGTAGATTTCCACCGTGTCGGCATCATAGAGAATCGTCACACGCTTTCCTATATATTCCTTGGGAACACTGTAATGGTGCTTGAACAACGAGACGTAAGAGTTCTTCCCGACAGTCATCAGTTTCCTTTCTTTCATTACGTAACGTTTCACGGGAAGCGGCCGAAGATAATCCTTCTCTCCCTGAAGGAACATTTCCTTGCGTGACACCTCCCGTCCGGCCATCACCTTTTCATTGAAATCAAGCAGGGAGACATGGATGGCGGTATTGAGTTTCTCCAGGCCGGAGAATGCCATTCCCTCTATGTCAAGGTAAATGGAACGGTAGAGGAGCTTTACGGCATTCTCTACCAAAGCCTTGTCTTTGGGATGACGTACACGGGCGGGATAGACCGCACAGCCGTAATATTCGGCAAAAGCGGCGAAATCATCATTGATGACAGGCTCGTTGCGGTCGCTTCGTGTGACGGCAGCCTTCAGATTGTCGGGGACGATAGCCGCAGGAACGCCTTCAAAATATTGCATGGCATTCTCACATGCCTTTATCAGGTCTTCCTTGCGTTGCGACCACACGGCTTCGCAGTAGGTATAATGGCTGAACGGAAGGATGGCGACAAACACCTCGGCTTTCTTCGTCTCGCCCGTCATTTCATCAACGACTTCAAGCCTGTCACCGGCAAAGTCAATATACATCTGGTCGGCGGCATAGTGCTCGACATGACCGACGACCTTGATGTGAAACTTGTACTGACGGACAGCCCGTTTGAAGGAAGACAACTGATAGCCATCAGGATATTCGGCATGGTATTCCTTGAACAGTTTTCGGACACTCATGCCTTTGCGTGACAGGCGGGATACATAGCCGGGAAGCAAGGCCTCCAGTTCAATCCTCCTGGAAGAAGGCTCCCGATGCCGGGATGCCGTACAGCTGAACAGTTCATCCAATTGCCCGTCGGACAGGGAAAGAAGCTGTTCAATACTCTTGCCGCTTGAAAGGAACAGGCGGACATACTTGCGGACAGTATTACGGGAAGTATGAAACGTGGACGCCGTTTCCTTGATTCCCATGCCGGCCGCATAACATCTTAAAATGTTTTTGATTCGTTTATCCATTTGTATAGATTTTATTATCACCCCCGTTACACCAGGACTCGGGCACTCAAATCTACACAAAAAAATCTATAACAATAGGTGAACTAGGTGGTCAATACTATTTTGGCCAGAAGGGTCAATCATATTGTAGCCAAAGGGGACAATCCTGCTTGGCCAAAAGGGTCAAAGTCGCGTGGCTTTTCCAGTAATAAGGTTAAACCTTCGTTAGCAAATATTGACTATTATCTGACATATAATTCTATAACATGTCTAGATGAGATTCTTGTGCACTATATAAATACTAATGTGCAAGAGTATATAGAATTGCTAAAAGAACAAGACTTCATTCAGGAAGACAAGCGAATAATTAGATGTTTGATTGTTTCAGAGGGTATTGATGAAAATATATGGAAGACTATTTTCTCTGAAGTAAAATATTCACAATGCTGGAGTGATGATGTCCTAGAGTTGCGAGAGGAGCAAGTAAGTTATATGACAGACAATAAATTGCTCAATTTTGATGTCACATTGTTTAAGGCTATCGGAGCTAAGTTTAAGAAGATATTCATGCACCTATTGTGTAAATATGCTGCTGAGGTAGTAGAACATTTGTCTGAATTTAATTTTACTGCGGAAAGTTTAATAAAAATTGCACGTCAAAAGTTTTTTGAAAGATATACAACCAATATCTATGCATTGATTACGACCGATAAAATTACAGATGAATCTATTGCAGATAGCTATCTCAAATATGTTATTGTGGATGCCGCTCATCTTGATTTTGAATCGTTGAAGAAATCCGTAAGTATTACTTCTGATGATAAACTGAAGATGAAATCTGTTTCCGCTTATATGCAACAAAATTTTATGACAGAAGAAAATCTTGCTACTCTACTTACCTCTATGGGAGAGCCATTCTCTCTAATAGTTAGGAACCAAGGAGATATTTTCGAATTAGACAAGAGTGCTGAAGCATATCAATTCTTTGAACAGCTTGTTGCTCGTAAGTTCACTACTAATCGTGATGCGTCAAAAAACAAGTATAAAATATATATACTGAAAAGGCACTAAGCAATAGAGTATTTTTGCGCGTTTTTCAATATGCACATTCGATATTTCTTCAACATAGTTGAAATGTTATATTTTAGAAAACAAGTTTAAATGATAGCAGAAATTAGATTTAAGAACATGTTCTCATTTAGAGACGAGGCTATACTAAGTTTTGAAGCAGTTAGAAGCAAGGACACGGAATCATATCATGTTGTTGATTTTGGTGCTGGTGTGAGATTATTGAAGATAGCTATAATTTATGGAGCTAATGCTTCGGGTAAGAGTAATATTATCAAGGTTTGTGATTTTATCAAGTCATTTATTACTTATACTCCACTTAATAAGGCAGAACAAATTCAAATAGTTCCGTTTCTCCTGAATAAAACAAGTTCGAGGCACTTATCTGAATATTCGATTTCGTTCTATTTGAAAAATAAGGAAAAAACTGTTCGTTATGTCTATTCAGTAGCTTTAGACAGATGGCACGTAGCTAAGGAAAGTTTAATTTATTATCCAAGTCAACAGCCTGCTACTATATTTGAAAGAAATACAGAGAATAATGTTTCTGTTATCAAATTTGGCCAGAAAATCAAAATGTCGCAAGCTGTTAAAGAAGCAATGACATTGAAGTGTTTGCATAACATGTCAGTTTTTTCGGCCTATATGCAGGTGAATACACATATTGCGGAACTAGAGACGGTTTTTCAGTATTTGACCAATCAGGTTATGCCAGCTATTGTATCAGTATCAACTTTAAATCGTTATGCTGAAGAATCAATCAAGAATGAGTCTGCAAGAGATTATATTTTGAGGTATCTTCAGAAAGCAGATTTCAACATTTCAAATATTACTTCTAAAGAACAGGAAACGCAAAAGGGACCGATTAATTATACCATGTATCAGCATAGAGTTTTATCTGAAGATGGGAATAATGATTGTTATGAGTTTCCTGAGCTACTTGAGTCGGACGGTACAGTCCGTACATTTAGCTTGGCAGCTCAAGTACAAAAAATTCTTGAAAAAGATGCTTTTCTTGCTGTTGACAATATCGAATCTTCTCTTCATCCGAAATTGATAGAACATATCATTGAATGTTTTCTGAAAGAATCAGAACAGGCCCAGTTGTTGGTCACTACGCATTATGACGGACTGTTAGGAGAGGAAGATTTTCTTAGAAAAGATAATGTCTGGTTTACAGAAAAGAATCCGGATGGTTCAAGTGTATTGTATCCTCTAACCGATTTCAAGGGATTGAATAGGATTAGTTCTCTCCAAAAAGCATACAGGTTCGGTAAATTCGGTGCAATTCCTAACCTATAATCATGTACTATAAGGTATGACCAAACTCCGCATTCATAAGAGTGTTACCTGCCTTGTTGTATTTTACCTCTGCCTTCCATTCTCTTTGAATAGCTCCCATATTCTGACTTTTTAATGCAGAGAACGGAGACCCATATATCCATTGTTAAGTCATGCCCCTGTTCATGGTGATATACGGGAGTTATCGCTCTTTTAAGTCCGGATTGCCATGGGGCTGTGAAAACTGTCGGGTCTGAATAGGGGAGCAGTACCTTTCCTGACAGTGAAATAATTCTAAACATTACACATCAAGACTTCGGAATAACCGAGCTTATGTCATCCTCAACTATCTCAACCAACAATCCACCTACAGGATAGTAAATGTATTTTTGCAAGACTTTCTCACCTGCAGCTTTGAGTGCATCCTGATAAGCATTAAGCTGTCCGGCATACCATCCGGCAAAATGCTCGTTGTCAGGATCCAAAATATATTTTGCTGCCATTGGATTATTCTTGAAGTCAACAAGTATATCACCCTCTTGCGTCTGCCATACAAGGTCAATGCTACCCACCATTGTCTGTCCGTCATAATCCATGCGGAAAGGACGTTCGTGATAGGTCTTGACTGGTTCTCCATGAAGTAAGACTAGTTTATCATAGAGATTTTTCCAGGCAGATAGTATAGCATCTGTATCGGTGAGTACTGCTGAAAGTCCATAGTTTCGGATTGTTTCATCCATTTCAATCCTGTTTGCTGAAGTATGCCCTTCTATCCCCGCAAATATCTGATGGATACAATTACCTACTGTTGCCATATCCTCAGGATTCTTACTCAATGGGATACGCTGCTCAAAATCGTAATACTTTCCTGTTTTGCCACACTTGCTGATATGGCTTGGCGAGATATACCGTGGTTTCCTTGTTTTAAAATCTGGCTCGTCAATATTCAAACGCATGGACAGTGCGCTGTCTCTATCACCATAGTTTTCCAGTTTATCAAACTCTTCCTGAGTCAAGGTGAAATTTTTAAAGATATGACCTGTGCCAAACACATCCCAGTCGCCTTGTTCAGGTATGGTTTCAGAGGCTGTATTCACTCCATTATCCTTGGGCCATTGTAACAGTTTCATTCCCCTTTTAGGCTTCTCTATGTTAAGAATCAGTACATCCTGAGGCCGGGTCATTCCTACGTAGAGTACACGGTTTGTTTCTGAAAGCATTGCCTTATACGCCTGCTTGAAACCGGCAGAATCCTCAATGACTGAACTTATTTCATCTGGGACATTTCTATCTGTACCATATATCCATGGTGTCAGCCTTATGAATACGTTAGGATAAGGATTCTCAGCTGTCGGTTCCTCAACGTGAACTGGATGCACACCATAAGTCTCACCTCTCACAGCTTTTTTGAGATCGGATACGTTTGTATTGAGAGACATCAGAATGACATACTTCCACTGCAGTCCTTTGCATGAATGGTAGGTATGCAGCTGCACACCGTTTGCATCACCGATACCCGTTGGTGAAACTGTCTCAATATAGGCAATAAATCCATCAATCGTAGCTGGAAGATTCATCTGTACGCAGTGTTCCTCGTAAATGCGTGCGGTATTGATGATGATCTGCAAACAGGATATTCCAAACGCAGCATCAGTTTCTACCTTTTTAACTATATTAAATAGGTCCAACATGATAATCATACTCTCAACAAGTGAGGAAACTGATTGTTGTTGTAACTTAGGCCGGATAGTCAGTAATCTACGAATTAGTGGTACTTGAGCAAGATAATCCTCTGTTTTAGCATCGTCATTGGCATCATTCAGAATCTTTTCCTCAATAATTCTCCTGGTGTTGTAATCTTTCTCTGTCAGTATGGCTACTGTTGCTTTTGCCAGACTATCTTTAGTGCTGTCCACAATATGTAAGAGTGATGAAGTCAGAGTATAGGCATACGAATCTATGATTGGGGTATCCTCTCTGCTCGAAGGTATTTCATATTGTTTCAGTTGATTTGCAACTTCGGTTAGTGTTGCATTAGCACGTGCCAATACAGCTATCTCATTGGGTTTGACTCCCTGACTAAGTAATTTCAGAACGTGTTCCGCCACACCATATTCATCACTGCTGACAAAATAACGGAGTGATTCTTTATGGCTATCATTCTTACGATACTGTTTGAGACAGATGTTCTTTTCTTCTAGTACATCTGCAAAAGTCTTCCTGAATACATCATTGTTCAATTCGACAATGTCAGGGAGTGAACGCCATGATGTATCCAGCGTATCGGTATCACAACCATTTTCTTTCTTAGATACACTATCTACAACAGCCTTGGTAAGCGCGATATCGGAACCACGGAAACCATAAATGGCTTGTTTAAAATCACCTACCCAATAAGAATGTTCCATCAGGTCGCTTAGAGCATCGAATATCTTCACCTGAATTGGAGAGGAGTCCTGAAATTCGTCTACGAACAGATAGCGGTATGACTGAGAAATCTCGCTGGCTATGTCTTTGTTCATCATCAGCAGACGCATGTACTTCTCCATATCGTTGTAGTCAAGCAGATTCTTGTCGCGCTTGAATTGGGCGAAATTCTCTTTCCAGCGTTGTGCAAGGTCGAAAATCAGACGGATATACTTTTCCTGCCTGTCGTAGACCATTCGACTTGTCCATAGTCTGGCCATACGATTCTGGAAATCTTCGGCCAGCGGACCGTATCCCTTAGGAGATCCGATGGTTGAATCGATATTTTTCAATATTCCAAGTGTTGGACGGTCAAGGCGTCTTTTAGCCTGTACCAGTGCTTCTATTCTTTTATCGTTAGTGGCACTTTGTTTCCTGCTACCGAGAAAGGTCTCATGCTCCGCAATCACCGCCTTCAGCTCTTCGTAAGTGAAATTGCAGTTGCTGTCTGCTTTCACAAACTTACGGATATAGTCAAGCGATTCTTCTTCGCTCTGTTTGAAATCTTCCAGTTCGTAATTGGTAGCAAAACCAATGACAGCTTTCAGGTGGTCTTGCCAGAAATCATAATTGATGGCTTTCTTCACCATATATCCTTCTGTGACGCGTATATCAAAATATCTGGCAAATCCATGCAGTACCTTCAATTCTTCGTCTGTAGGAAGTTCCGACAATGACTGTGATATATAATAGGCTGTATCTTCTTCTGCCATTACACCCATGTTAGGCGACAGTCCGAGATTGAACCAATATTTGCCAATCATGCGCTGACATACACTGTGAACCGTACCAATCATGGCATGATCCAACTGTATTGCTGCATCATAAAGGCCTTCATCGTAAAGGAAAGCCTTTGCCTTTTCCTTAAACTCATTGGCAGCCTTAGTCGTAAAAGTTGTCAGTATCACCTGTTCAGGCTTTACCTTTCCTGACTTAATCAAATTGGTCAGGGTTTCTGTAAGTCTGTATGTTTTACCGCTGCCGGCTCCCGCATTGATATATGTTACGTTCTTCATGATGCTTTAATTGTTAAAAAGTCCATATTGGGAAAAGAAGTTCTCTTCCTTCATATTTTTTTCTTCGTCTTTTTTCAGAGGGAAGAGTCCACACGATTTAGTATCTTTCACATATTGAAATTCATCGTATGCTCCATTGGTTTCCACGACTCCGCATTCCAACTGTTTCTTCCGGTAGATGACTGATTGTCTCAGTTCTTCTACGATATTATCCCGGTTCTCAGGAGTTATCTGCGTGCAGTGCCGTCCTTTGAAAACTTCTTTGCTGTAAAGTCGGGCTTCAGGCATAAGGAAGTAGGCCACACGTCTTACCTCGTTCCTTTCTTTCTGGCTGAGCATAATTCTATATAGTTCCAACTGCACTGAGCGATTGCTCTCCAGTTTATCCTGATAGCCTTTTGCCCAAGTTGTCCATTTAAAGTCGAATACTACAGGATATCCTTCTGCATCTTCGAGTGTCATATCGATGAATCCCAGTACATCACGTTCTCCTTCATTCTCTTCTTTATCGAAAACATCCGGAAGGCCCAATTTCAAGTTGGCCTGAACATACTGCTCGCAGCCAGTTACCTTAAGGTCATTATCCTTGAGTATTTCCAGAAGAGTGTCCAGACAAACGCGAAGTTGTTCATGCAGAAGTTTCTCTTTCAGTCTATTCTCTGCTAACTGCAGGATTGCCCCTTTTGCTTCAACTACTTTTATGTATGCTGCATCATAGTCCTCCATGCGTAAGGCAATTTCCTCGGGGGTAGCATACCGTTTACCCTCAGTGGGGCTGAATAATGCCTCAATCACTGCATGAGCCACATTACCCATGGTCGTCTTTACATCGGCCATCTGAGCCTTACCATCGGCAGTGATATTCAGTATTCTTTCCATCAGATAGTCAAACGGATGCTCCACCAGTATAGCAATACTTGTCGGGCTCAGATGGTCTGGCCATTTCAGTTTATCGGCATATTCAAACTTTAGTTCTGCTGCCACACCGCCATTCTCAACAATTTCCACTTCAGTCATGTTGTCGGCATCAATTTTAGGTGTAAGAATAAACTTTTCTATATTCTCCACCTGCTGCTCCAGACGGACAATTAGTGGATGCTTTAAAGTACTTTCTCCACCTCTTGTTTTGCATACTATCAGAATAAGTTGGTCTTCAGTCATGCGAAGTGGTGTCATTCGCATGTGTTCATGATAATGACCTTCGTTGGCTTCATCCCATGGAATTATATAGTGCTGTTCAGTCAGTTTTCTCTTTTCTGAAGGATAGAGGAATGCGCATTCCAGAGTATGACCGTCATCTCCTTCAACCCCCAACCAGACAGTCTTTTTAGCTATTGTAGTTATTTTAGAAGGAGAATCGACTACCATTCTGCAACCACGTTCAGCTGCAGCATTAGTATATGATCCCTTCTCATAGATGGAGCTAATCCATGAGTCTATAATCTTATAGTCGATTGTTGGGGTATTGACGGTACCCAACAGAATATGCAGTGCATCGCACATGCTTGCCACTGTCATCAGTTGTTCTATCCACTGAACACAATTATGGTCTTCCTTCATAAGATGAGCACGCTGACGTGACCAGGCAGATAATTCGTTTACAAAAAGACGTACATCATCCGTTCTGATTTCCTTTACGCTTTTCAATGGAGGCAGGAAGATATTTGCCATCCTCTGACGCTTCTTGCAGTCTTTCTCTCGTATTTTCTGTTGCTCGTCTTTCGGCAATGCTTTCTGTTCCTCGTTGAGATAGACGAACTTGCCATCTATATAATCCTTGACTAGTTGCCGGCAACTTTCGTTTCTGTAACCTCCTTCGGCAACAATTGATTCTGCAAGTCTTGAGCGAAAGAATCTGTCTATTGGATGCAATGGCATGTTTAGCCATTCAATCAATGTATTTACATTAAGCGGAGAAGAAAACATTCCGAGCCCCATCACAAACATCTGTGTCAACTGAGGAATACAATCGGCAGCCACACTTCCGGTCATTGGTTGATTCATCAGCGTTAGCCAGTTGTCCATTTGTTTGTTGTCGGCATTTATCCATACATCCACATCATCCATCCTGTTGTATGAAAGGTATTCACAGGCGGCACGTTCGTCGGGAAACTGATAGATAAGCAGTGAACGATCATTTTCATCCAGTTTGATTTTACAATGTTGGCTTTCTGAAATCATCCGGCGAATCCTGCTCAGATTGTTTTCTGTATTACCGGCTTCAGGAATCAGTTCAACCTTAGCACCCTGCTGCTCCAGAACGGAAATCAAAGAACGTACTGTCGGTTTAAGCAAATGCTTTTCACAGGCAAGCTGCAGTGTCATTTCCGAGCAGTCCAGTTTCTGGGAAATCACCTGTTCGGTGACGGCATGAAGTCTCTCCGTCAGATCGGTTCCACTATGCTGACTGAAGTACTCCTCAACTCCAATCAACACGGAGAGACGGTCGCTGATATCGGTTCCATTGAATTTCCAATCAGCAGAACGCAGTTCGTCACGCCACCCCAGCATAGCTTTGGCCGTACTTAGACCTACTACTTTGAATGAATCAGCCATTACATTATCCGGATGTGCACTCATGTACTTACATACGGCATCATAATAATGAGCTATGCGCTCATGTATGGGATTTTCTTCATAATGAAGTCCCAAACGTAGCTCAAGCAAATTGATTAAACCAGTCGTATTAGTCACTACAGTATCCATCATTACACCACTTTGTGTAAAGATCTGTCCTGAGTATTCTGGTGAAAACAATATCTTCATGATGATATAGATCTATAAGTATAAATTAAATTCAAGGTTCGTTGTTTCATTGTGCATAATGACCGATAAAAATAGTTGTTTTATCTGTGAATATACATTTTATTCTTTAGTTTTTTAATGAGTTTCACTCATATACTTGAAATTCAAAAACTTTGTTTATAACACTCCATTAAACTACTTTCATACAATAATTAACGAAATTAGTTGTACGTGGAGATAACTTGCAACTGAAGCCTATTTCCATTTACGCAAAATTCTGGATAGTGTCTTTGGGGCAGTATCGACGTGGCAAACGTTTTATGTCAAATATTTGTCTTAAAGTACATTCCATCCCCTAGACAATCACAAAATATTATTTTATTATCATTAGCATATTCAAATTCCATTACATATGGTACTCTATTATGTCCAACTACTTGAGTAAATCCATGCAATGGGTCACTTAATTCCGAACTGTCTGCCCAAAATATTCCACCTTTTATATTAGGACCTCCTCCTCTGGCTGAACCTATTTGAAACAGTTTCACAAGTTGCTCATCAGTTGGATTATTCAATTGTTCAGCAATGTTTCTGTTAATATCTCCTTTAAAATCAAATTCAAACCACTGATGTGATATCCCGGCATGTGTGAATACAATGTTATTGACTTGGTAAGCATACTGGAAGAGATTATAGTTATAGTTAAATAGTAATCCTGCAATTTCTGCAAGTTGGATATTATACCTTGTACAAATCTGAATGTCATAATTTATATAATGCAAATCATGATTACCTAATAACAAAATCACCCTTTGCATATTGTTACGCTTATACTCTATGATTTCAGCCAGATTGTTTAGAATATCATCACGGTTATACGGCCCATACGGGTCAAGATAATCCCCCAAGAAAACTACCGTAGCGTCGTTATTTTCTTCAACAATGTCTCTCCATTCTGTAGAGCCATGTATATCTCCTATAGCTATTATATTACTCATATACTTAAACTTATTCCTAAAATATGATAAACTTGTAACAAACTGCAATCATAATATAACATGTTTAATGATTCAATGTAAAAATAACTCTTAGGGCTAAAATAGGCCATTAATTTCATTAAAAGCACATATTATAACTTGAAAATAAGCATATTTAGACCATTCCTCTAAACATGAGTCAGATTCAGAAAACTCATACGATATTTATATCAAACACTTCTATAATAAATTTCTTATAGGATTGATATATGGTATGTCTCAATACAGAAAGACAACCGGATATAGAAAATAAAATAGAGAATCTCCGTGTATGAAATTAATGGCTTATTTTTTCTTTCTTATCTATCTTTGCATCACACAAAAAAAATTACAGATATGAAGAAAGAAGTTACACCCGAAATCATTAAACGTCTTAATGACACATTAGATGCAGTTTGCAAATATTTAGCAGAAGATAACTATAATGAAGCAAACAAGCTTCAGGAGGAATACTATAAGATAGAAGATGAGTACAATCTTTTTGATTATACTTATGAAGAAAACGGCAAATTGGGAGTAAAGGACATAACCGGGAAGATCCGTGTTCCTGCTATCTACCGCAACTACTCGGAACTCTATAGCTATACCATAAAACGTGAAGCGCCTATAGCTGCTCAAAACGAGGAAGGGAAGTTTGCGTTGGTTACTACCGACGGTAAGGGTACTCCACTCTGCAATTTCAAATACGATATGATAGAGTGCAAGCACTATACCAGCTTTTATACTTGCTGCAAAGAGTCGAATGGTAAAAGATATTTTGGCCTGTTGACAGCCAAAGGGCAGGAGCTTGTACCTTGTGAGATGGATGTTATTTATGGAATGTCTAATGGCATCATTGTTTTTAAGAAGGATGGAAAATCCGGTCTCGTAACTTGTTGGGGGTTATATGTTCCTCCTATATATAATGAATTTGCAGAAGATGAGCATGAATTAGTACACGCTGACCTGAATGGACAATGGGGACATATCAGCGATGAAGGGACTTTCATTCCTGATGAAGATAAGGATACATTCGACAACACCTATTGTTTGAGTTTCGGCGTTGATGACTGAACGCATGAGAATTTATTCTCATGCGTAAATTAAATATCTTCTGTAATATTAGATATCCATATTTTTTATACCTTTACAGATATTAATCTATAAATTAGACAGCTATGACACATCGCGTACCTAAAGAAATCCAGCAATTGCTTATAGAACAGTTTAACTGTGACAAGAAGGGCGAGCCGATTAAAATAAGTTCTGATGGTCCAATCAATGATAATGAATATACATTATTCAGTAATCATGTAGCTGAAGTTACCGACACTAAACCACTTCACATCAATACCTGGAAAAGAGTTTTTGAGAGATTGATAAACGACAAGACAGGAAAGCCATTTGAACTGTCAGAAGAAACTTGCAAGACTATAGCTAGGTTTTTAGGTTGTGAAAGTTGGAGTAAGTTGGAGGCTACAAAAGATACTCAGAAGCCTAGCCACAAAAATACAGTCTCGAAGATTGTACCCCCAAAAAACGAAATTTCGATGCATTTGGGCGATATCATAGAAATCAAATATGGACCGGACCGGGTACTGCATTTAGAATACCGGGGAAATGTCGATTACAACTTTAGGGTAGTGAAAACAATCAATACAAAGTTTGAATATGGTGATCTGGTGCATGTACCATTCATTAGAGAAAATCAACCATTAAGTGGATGGGTTATCATGAGAAACAACAAAATAATCGGCCAATATAACTCGGCAGATAATCATCTGATTAACGAAAAACGAATTATACCACTAAAAAAGTACAAGTGATATTTATGGAGGTATTCTATCACGGCTCGAATACCCTGTTTGAACATTTTGACTTAGCCAATGCTCTAAAGGGGAACGGTAAAATCAAATTCGGCTATGGTGTGTATGTCACGTCACACTATAGTTCGGCGGTGCATTATGCCTCAGTCCACAAAGAGGCAACAGATTTCTATGTTTATACTTTAGCTGTGCCTGAGCTGAAAGAAGATAATTACATAGCCTTCAAGCAGTGTGTTCACCCTGAAATCGTACGTCGTGCAGAAGAAAAACTAGATATTACGATACCGGAAAAAGTGCAACAAGACGGCAAGGATTTCCGTAAGTTTCTGGCCAAAAGGTTGACCGGGGAAACAGACTTCCTGGGAGAAAAAGCAGCAGCTGATTTTTTGAATAGCATCGGTGTGGTATGCATCGTGTGGCCATACAATTGGAATAAGCCGGAAGCTGGAACTAATCGGGCCATTTTCGATGAGAGCAAGATACAAATCCTGAAAGTAGAACAGATAAAGAAAGAATAATTATCAATATGAGTTTTTATAGTATCGCTCCTTTCATACAGGAATATTATCCACAATACTATTCCATTGAGACTTATCCTGCCGCACAATGTATTACCATACATAAAGTGGCTGAGGAATGGGGGCTTTTCTGTAACTTTGCCCACACACCTATAATGCTTTATGGGGTGACATTCAAGTCGGCAGAGCAACTATTCCAGCTGATGAAGTTCAAGGAAGAAGAAGCGGTCAGAGCAGTTTATCAGGCTCGTAATCCCAAAATGACAGCCAAGAAATGGGAGCGGACTCATCGTCGACCTGACTGGGGTAGTATTATCGTGGATGCCATGAAATTCTGCATACAACAGAAATACGAACAGCATGAAGCCTTCCAGGTAATGCTGGAGAAAAGTGAAGGCAAATACATTGTTGAGGATCAGACAAGCTTTCCGAAAAAGGCGCCGGACACTTGGGGTACAAAACTTAGTGAAGACCATTACACTGGGCCCAACCTGCTGGGGCGTCTGCTTATGGAGCTTCGCGAAAACAAAAGACTGGATTACCATCTGCCTGCCGATACGTTGGACTTTATTCATCTACTAAAAAATAATTCGCCATGTTATCAAGAGCAATACTTCGGTAAATTTTTACCGATAAATTAAAATTAAACATAGAATCGGCAT